>PVBE011813868.1_pt1 | contig 70718 bp, 63 predicted proteins | sample 1631181 | NCBI WGS metagenome assembly PVBE01 (sample SAMN08397723, study PRJNA350692) | Marine metagenome, whole genome shotgun sequencing project. | isolation source: water | place: Pacific Ocean | collected 2012-04
ACGCACGTAACAGCATGATTTTGTTAAATAACGCTACACTACAGACTCGCCCTGTTAGCTCAGTTGGCAGAGCAGCTGACTCTTAATCAGCGGGTCGCAGGTTCGAGCCCTGCACAGGGCATTACTTTCTTACCAATAAGCCAATAAACCTAACAAAAACCTAGCAGGCGGGTGACATGGGGTCGTCAGTGGCTTGGGCGATACTACTTCTGTGCCAACGAGGACCCTCATGGTGGGTGGTCTTCTGCGGTGAAGCGCTACGGAAGCAGTATTTAGGAGAATTACAATGGTCATTCAAATTCAAGGCAAAACATCATGTGGCAAGGTACATTTGTTTAGGAATCGTCATGCGCGGCAACATGATCGAATACTTCGGGTAGAGCAAAGTGTATTGGCTAGTAATTACCATCGGGCAGAATTATCCTCCACCCTATCGATAGAGGTGGATGAGCCACTTCTCACAGGCAACCTTGATGAAGATATTTCTATTCTTGATATTGTTGCATGACTGATGCCTGCTTACACTAGCAGGCAATGAATGAATCATCGCAGAGTGAAATCGATAATGTAGAGCAATTGTTGCCCGCTATTTTTATTGAACGGTTGAAGAAACAATTACATCATAGCGATTACAGGGTTGCACTCGAAAGTTTTGGTAACCCAAAACCCGTAACACTTCGCTCTAACATACTTCGCTCTTCTGAATCAGCGGTTCTAAAGGAAGTAGAGGAGGCAGATCTCAGAACAATTCCAATACCCTGGTGCCCGGGGTGTCATTTGTTAACAAAAGGAACAATTCGACAACTTCAAGAACTTACTTCATGGGAATGCGGTGGTTTATATATTCAGGCTGCTTCAAGTATGCTCGCTGCACATGTATTGCAAGTGGAACCAGGAATGAGAGTGCTCGATATGTGCGCGGCTCCTGGAAGCAAGACATCTCAGATTGCTGCAATGATGCAAAATCAGGGCATGCTTGTTGCAAATGATCGTTCACGAAAACGTTTATATCGCTTGCGTGAAATTCTTCAAAGACAGGGAGCAACGAATGTTGAAGTATTATGTGGTCCTGGTGAACGATTAGGTCAAACGCACGCAGACTGTTTTGATCGTGTACTTGTCGATGCACCATGTAGTGGCGAAGGACGATTCAGAATGGATCGACCTATACGACTCTCACGATGGAGTGTACAGGAGGTTCGTACACTTGCAAAATTGCAAGAACAACTTCTTGTTGCGGCGATGCGGTGTGTATGTATTGGGGGTTTGGTGGTGTACTCAACATGTACTTTTTCTCCTGAGGAGAATGAAATTGTTCTTGATAAGGTGCTTTTACGAAAATCTATTAATGCTGAAGTTGTTCCTATTCCAGAGCACCTCAGGGCGCCTACCGCAATCGATCCAATTACAAAATGGGGTGAGGTTGACGTGAGACATGACATTTCAAACGCAATACGGATTATTCCAGATGAAACTACAACAGGTTTTTTTATTGCATGCTTGAAACGATTGTCTTAGACAGTCGCAGCCCCATACTTGGCAGCAGTTTCTGCAGCAAGTTGTGCAACACGCTGGGCGAGTAGTTCGGGTTTGATTACCTTGCAATATGGACCCATTGAAAGTACCCACCACACAATTTCTTCAAGACCAGAAACGGTACACGTAAACGTGCATGAATCATCATCATGCCAAGTAATCTGTTGTGTTGAATGCCATCTTGTGTCACTGACAGTTTGCGAAAACGGAGTATTGAAGAGCAATTCCACTTCGTAATCAGTATCGTTAGGAATCATGTTCCACGCATTCCCAAGGTGTGTGTCAAGATTAAATGAAATAGGGATTTCATAAGTCAATGTTGTTGATTCAATAGCGATGAAGCGACTTAATTTGAGTGTTCGAATAGCATCGCGTTTTTCATGAAACCCAACAACATACCAAGCTCTCGTGCCGAAGAACAACGCGAAAGGTTGAAACATAAATTGTTCATCATTTTCTGGCGCAGAAGCGCTTTCATATTTACATTTTAGAATTGATTTTTGAAGAAGGGCAGTCTGAACTTTGTCGTATACATCCTCATATCCAATTTCGTCCATTGTTGCGGTTGTGCGAAGTTGCATTGTTCGCAAGCGTTCGGTCAACTCTTCTCTTGCGTCAAAAGGCAACTGAGCCAGTATTTTGTTCATCGCCATTGATGCAGGACGAACGAACGGGATTGCTCCTTTATCAGCCATTGCTTCACACAGCGCAGAAATCGCGAGGGCTTCTTCAAAGGTGAGGCGAACTGGTGGCATAAAAAAAGTGCCATTAATCTGATAGCCAAGTTCCTTATTGCTTTCAATCGGAATGCCCGCTTCTTTTATTTGGTTGATATCACGGTATATGTTCCGTTCAGTTGTATCGCAACGCTCAGCAAGTGTTTTTGCATTCCAACCACGTTGACTTTGCACGAGAGAAATAATTTCTAGAAGGCGGTGCACTCTTGTGTATTTGATAGACATGACAATAGCGTACTCTCCATCTTGAAACAGTGCTACTGGGCACCGGCAAAATTGCCTGTGCCCAGTGTATCTGCATTAATTCTTCCGTCTTGTACATCCGAAAAATCCTGCTACAACCAATATAAAAGCCGGCGGTGCAGGCAATGTACTATCGATACGCAGTGTAGGCAATGAATCGAGCGAACCATAAGATTGGTTGTTATCTTCCATGCCAAATTGATGTGAGTTGCTCAAATGTCCTAAGTCTTCGTTTAGTATTTCCTCATTAATCCAATTTGTAGAGTCACTCAAAAGTGTTGAAATCGTGTCAAAATGAAAATCATCTAATGAAGTTTTTCCGCAAGTTAAATTTAACTCTGGTTTTACGAACATGGTAATTCCACCAATAGATTTATAAACAGGGTCTTGTCCAGTATGACCAAATAATGTGAATTTACTTCTACGTGTTGGAGATCCATTAATTGGGATATCTGCAATCGCGTGTAAAGGAAATACAAGGACGACTAATGCAAAGATTTTGAAATTAAAATATTTCATCATGAACCTCCTCATGAATCTTTTATGATGTTTCCGCAATTCAGGATTGACCATCCCGTTTTACGAAATTGAGGGAATCTACCCATAGTTCCCGTGATGATACGAATGTCGTCGCTGTCAATTACGATTGGGATGTCTTGTCCCGTCCATCCTATGAGCCGTTGGCGACCTTCAAACTGCATCGAGAAAACGCGTTCACGCATTGCCCAATGATTCAGACGATCTGCAATCTCATCGGCTTTGTTCGTAAATATTGCCATGTAGCGTTGGGTATCTCGTTCATCTAAAATATGTCTTAGAGTGAGATTGCAGCCAATGATTGACCACCACCCGTAACTTTCAAGCCAATCACCTTTCTCTACATCAGATGGATTAACAACTGCACCAATAACATCTAGTACCCTTGCTAAAGCTTCTCTTGGATCCACTTTTCCAAGAAATACATCTGTTTCTAGAATTCCAGCCCTACAAGTATTAGCGATTCCCCCAAACGAAGGATGAATATGTTCTGCGAGGTGTTCATAATGATGCATTGCTTCATTAAGAGAGCACTGAGACGCGTACGCAAAACGTGATGATTGTTCAGGATTAATGTCAAGCATCCGTCGTTGAGTATGTCCAAGTACGTACCAGGCATGTGCTTGAGCAACTTTTGCCCTGTTTGTTTCAGGGATATTATCTTTGTAATGTTCGATGACTGTTTGTGCCATTCCTAAAGCTTCATCTAATTGCCACAATGTGTAGTGAGCATTTGCAGCAGTTGTTTGTAGCAACAAACGCAAGTCTGTTTGAATTGGATGTTCTCGTAATCCTGCCTGGGCAGCTTTGAGTACACGACTAAATCGTCCTAAACCATCCCATCCCCCAGCAGCACGATTATATGCACGAGCCTTTTCTTCTGAATTTTTTGCAACATCTAGAGCAGAATGTGCGATGTTAACCAGTTTTTTATATTCACCGTCACGATGGGCATCTTGCGCCTTTTGATCTAGTTGTTCAAAGGAAGAATGGCATTTCTTCGTTTTTTCCTCCTCTCCGAACCAAAGCCAATCAGCAACTTCATCGAGTGTCCAATCAATTACTTCTGAAATTTGAAGGATGAGATCAAATTTTGGATTGCCACTGTCTGGTGCAAGTTTTGTTGGATCTCTCCCAAGCTCCTCCGCTAACTCTTTTCGAGTCCAACCACGATACGCTTGTGCAAGATCAAATAGGCGTTCGAGTCGCTCCTTTCTGTTGACGTTTAGGGTCTGTGCCATACGATTTCTCCTGTTCTTTAAAGAACAAATTTCCCTGCTTAACCCAAGTTACTATCCGCGATAGTGAACCCACCTTCGAGTTGAGCAGTTACACCCTACATTTAAAATTTGTAATTTCTGGAACAAGATGCTTTTTTTCTTGCATCTTTTTTTTCGCATCAAAATGCGAAAAGTCATTTGTTTTAAAAAATACAAAAAAAATGAAATGTCATTTATTTATCTATTACAACACATCGGCGTTGATAGTGTTTGTCAACGTACTTGCGTGGAAATCATTGTCACGTATAGAGTTAGTCTGTTTCGAAAGAGTTTTTCATACATAAAGGAATAAAACGATGATTGCATGGATGCGAACAATATGTTGTACATGTGGCACAATTCTTGCCACGGGAATTGGAATGGTTGAAATGGGATGTGCGGGGTCATACACCTTGCGTGCTCAGATTACACCAATTGGAGGATTTGTTGAGATTACTTTTACCCCACTTGATGAAAGTGATCAATACGATTTTGATGGAGTGCCATATGTAGTAATAATTCGAGATGGGAAGTCATATCATTTCTATCCATCAAGTGGAAGGATAGTAGATCCTGAAACAGGGCAGGTGTATCAACTCGATGATCCAAGTTGGCAACGCTTACTAAAAGAACTAAATAGCCGACACCAACAAGCGGGGCTTCCTCAGACATATACAATAATTAACGAAGTAGATCGACAAGCGTTTGGAATATTTACACCCAACATAAAAGCCGTCATGGGTTTATTGGAGGAACATGTTTCAATGGAACTTAGCCTAGATGGCGATACTCCAATTCCAACACTCGATCAAGAACGGTGGCCAACATTGCACAGAGCACTTTTCGTGTTTCCAGATGGCGAAGCGAATTCTCCAGATCCAATGCGTTTAGAGTTAAATGGCGAACCATGTGATGTGTTTGGATACATGGCAGCTCTTGGTGTTACAGATGGTGCAACAACTATCGATGGGCATGATTGGTCTGTCGTGTTTGAAGAAAATCAATGGGCTGATGTATTCATTGATGACACTCTGTTTACTTCAGTGGCACTCAATTAATTGACTCTCTGAACCATAAAAAGGAAAACAAAATGGTCCTCCTCCTCTTGGGTTTAGCACTCGTGCTAGCCACCAGTTCCTCCCTTCTCGCAACTTCTGGTTCGGGAAGGGGGGGCAATGGCGGAAACCCCTCGATAACTCCAAATGAATTCCCCGAACCAGGTGAAATATCAGGTTCGGTTTCAGTAACCTCTGAAGGCGAACTTTTTCTAACTACTTTTGTTGATTACTATTCGTTTCTTTCATCAATAGAGGTGATAAAGACCACTGATGAAAAATTAGAATATAAGTTTAGAATAATTGGTATAGCAGAACTGATTGATAAAGTAAATCAAAAAATCAATATAGATAGAGATACTCAAATACTTGAAGTCAAGTTTCGCAGTCCGAAAGAAGCCTCCGAAAGACTTGTCTCAATGGTAAAAAATTTAGGAATTGAACTTACAGAAGAATCAGTTCGCTCAGTTCCATTTGCTGTTATGGGAGGGTGGAGATCACCAGAATACTGCAAAGGTTTCATTCAATCGATTATGGACGAGTATTCGAAGGAATAACAGGTATGTATCTTCTCCACAGTGGTGAAGTATTTGTGTATCTTAGAGATATCGTGTCTTCACCAACTGCAGAAAGGTTCCCAAATAATTCTCCTGAGGCATTTGCTTTAGAGGATTTATCTATCGGTGTGCATTGCTTAGAGCACAATAACGACTGGTGTACTAGATATATAAGTGAAAATGCTTTAGTTATTCTTGGCGTCCCAGCCAACAAGTTGACTGAGATGCCAGAACTTTGGATTGGACGTATACACCCAGCAGACGTTGACGCAGTCCGAGGAGCATTGAAAACAACGAATAAATCAAACGAAAAATATATTTCATATAGATTTAGAGACTCAAATGACTTATACCGTTGGATCGGATTGCGTTGCAAGCGTCGAGATGACGAGCTGATTGTTGGGGTATTTAATGATATCACACACCGTCGGGTACTTGAGTATTCAAACCGCATACATTTTGCTGGCAGAAACTCTCTTCGATTACTTCTTGACTCAAGTGAATTAAATAGCTCTATTGATGGATTCTTGGATTTACTAGGAAATGCAATACTCGCTGATCGAGCGAAACTTGTTCGAATTAGAAAGGATGGGCGCTCTTTTATTACCCATGAATGGGTACGACTTAATTCTGAAGAAAAACTTGAATTGCCAATTCAACTATCATCAGAATTTGCAGAGTGGTGGAAAACCAAATTAGACACGCTAGGCATAGTTTCAATTACAAATGTAAAAGAAGAAGAAATTCAAAATTCCATCCAAAAAGAAATGAAAGAATTTTCGATTGGTGCTGTGATTGCGGTTCCAGCCATCATTAATGGGGTACTTGAAGGTTTCGTGTGTTTCGAAACAACAGGAAAGCGGAATTGGTTGCCCCTAGAGATTGAAGAGGCCAATCATGTTGTTGAAGGGTATTCAAGGTCTGTAGAACGAAGGATTGAAGATCGTAAACAAATTGCAGAAGAATTTCACCTTAGACGCTCTGAAGAGCAATACAGATTATTAACAGCTCACTCCCCAGTTATTTTGTTCGGTATTAATTCTGAAGGTATTTTTACACTTAGCGAAGGATTAGGTTTAGAGAGTATGGGCGCTGGTGCTGGAGAGGTAGTCGGAAAAAGTGTCTATCAAATCTATCGTAATTATCCAGATATTTTAGAACAAGTGAATACCGCACTTGCAGGAACTGAAAGCCATGGGCTAACTCATATTGGCGAGAAATGTTTTGAAGTGTGGTTTACACCGGTACGTGATGAAGAAAAAATAGTGATTGGCTTATCCGGTGTTGCGGTAGATATTACTCTTCGCAATAAACTAGAACAGCAACAAACAATAATGATGAGTGAGTTAGATCATCGAGTTAAAAATAATATTGCAGCAGTGATGTCACTTGTAGGCTTATCACGACAAGATGCTCAATCTACCGATGCGTTTGTCGAAACTCTTAATGGACGATTGCATGCTCTCTCAGTGGCACATTCAACTCTTGCAAAATCTCATTGGAATGGTGCTTGGATGAGGGATATTTTGATGCTCACGCTTCAACCCTATATGATTGGTCCCACGGAACGAATTCATTTTGAAGGTCCTGATGTAGAACTTCCCGGAATGCTTGCGCGACCAATGTGTATGGTAATCCATGAACTCGCAACAAATGCTGTGAAACATGGTTCGCTAACTGTAGAGAATGGTTCAATTGTGATAACAACCTTGTTAAGTGATGATAAAAATACAGTGCATCTATCGTGGAAGGAGAGAGGTGGGGCTCCAGTTTCTTCAGATATTAAACAGGGTACAGGTACATCCTTACTTGAAGGTCTTGTTGGTCATGAAATGAATGGTGTTATCGCAATGGATTATGCAACTGATGGTCTAGTTTGCGAAATCGATTTGCCACTTGACTCTAAAACGTAATCTCCGCCGTTACAATACAAAAATGTCAAATATGAGACCATGTCCTGAAAAATGCAACGTTCTTTTAATTGGAGGTGGGGGTCGAGAACATGCGCTTGCGTGGAAATTGTCTCAATCAGAAAAACTAGGAAAGTTGTACGCTACGGATTGTGAAAACGGAGGAATTGCTTCGCTTGCAATAGTTTGCGAGGAAAAATGGAGCCCCTCTCGAGCGTTTTTCTTCATTCGGTGGTGTGATCAGCATGACATCGATTTAGTTATTGTTGGGCCTGAGGTACCTCTTGCTGAGGGAATTACTGATGCCCTTACAACAGAGAATCGTTTGGTGTTTGGTCCTTCAAAGGAAGCCGCGAGAATTGAGGCAGATAAAACGTATGCAAAAGAGTTAATGCGACACGCATCCATTCCCACGGCAGATTCCCGTTCATTTACAGATATTGATACGGCTCGAAGCTATCTACTTCGGGGCTTAGATAAAGAATTTGAAAATGAGTTTAAAAAAGAATTGTCACAGGAAGTATCTTCCTTTATTGACTGGTGTGGTCAGAGAGAAAAAAAGAAACCATTTATGTTTTCAACTGAGTTGCAGACCTTTCTCGACAATCGAGAAGACCCCTATGTTGTTAAAGCAAGTGGACTCGCCGCTGGGAAGGGTGTGATTATTTGCAGTACAGTTGGAGAAGCACTTAGAGCAGTGGACATCTGTATGAAAGATCATGCATTTGGAGACGCTGGTGACACGATACTAATCGAAGAGTTCATGACAGGAGACGAAGTAAGTGTCCTTGCATTGGTTGATGGAAGCACAATTTGGGTGCTTGATATTTGCCAAGATCACAAACAAGTTGGTGAAGGTGATGTGGGGCCAAACACCGGAGGTATGGGAGCATTTTGTCCAACAGAACTTCTTGATGAGGAGATGCAGGCATATGTTGAACGAGAAATTTTCGTTCCAGCAGTTGATGCAATGCGAAGAGATGGTATCGAGTACCGTGGAGTTTTATATGCAGGCCTGATGCTCACAACTGCAGGACCAAAAGTACTAGAATTTAATTGTCGATTCGGCGATCCTGAAACACAACCTCTGATGGCAAGGTTTAAAGGTGATTTACTTGATATTCTTTGGCGAACAGCGTCAGGAACATTAGACGGTGGAGAGATCGATTTTGAAGAAGATGTTGCGTGCTGTATTGTAATGTGCAGTGAAGGATATCCAGGGACATACGCAAAAGGCAAGACAATAACAGGTATTGAACTTGCAGAAGACTCTGGCGATATAGTTGTATTTCAAGCAGGAACCGATTGTAGTGGGGGAGAATTGGTTACGTCTGGAGGACGTGTTCTAGGGGTAACGGCAATTTCTAATTCATTAGAAGAAGCAAGAATAAATGCAAATAATGCTTGTGGATTAATTAACTTTAGTGGTGCATTCTGGCGAAGTGATATTGGATGTCGTCAAAACTCATCCTTTAACAAAACAGTTTTGCCTATCGATTCCGTTTCCGGCGCGTAGATTTTTTGCGCTTTGGAATAGTGGTCCCTTCTTGGAGGGCAGTGATTTCATCTCGCAATGTTGCTGCAAGCTCAAACTCAAGTTGCTTAGCAGCTCTGAGCATTTCATTTTCAAGTTCTTCCAATCGTTCGTCTAAATCGAATTCTTCATCAGTGCCATCTGCATGAAACGCTTCTCTAGCCGTTTGGCGGGCGGATAATTCATTTTCTATTCCTTTGCGAATGGATTTCCTAATAGATTCGGGAGTGATGTTATTTTCTTTGTTATATTCAAGCTGTAATATTCTCCTCCGATCTGTTTCATCCATTGCATTTTGCATTTGAGTTGTGATTGAATCGCCGTATAGAATTACTCGTGCGTTCACATTTCTTGCAGCACGACCAATCGTTTGAATTAGACTGGTCTCACTTCGTAAGAATCCTGCTTTGTCTGCATCAAGGATACAGACTAATGAAACTTCAGGTAAATCAAGTCCCTCGCGTAAAAGGTTAACTCCAATAAGTACATCAAAGTCTCCTTGCCGTAATTCTCTCAATATTTTTAGTCTCTCAAGGGTTTCGATATCACTATGCAAATAGCGACATTTGAGCTTTGTTTTGGAAATATATTCGGATAAATCTTCAGCCATTCGTTTTGTCAAAACTGTGACAAGTACTCGTTCTCCATTCTTGACTCGTTCTTGAGCTTCTTGAATTAAATCGGGGACTTGATCTGAAGCTGGTCGTACCTCGATGATAGGATCAAGGAGGCCTGTTGGACGAATGACTTGTTGTGCAACAATTCCCTCACATTTTTCAAGTTCGTATGGTCCTGGAGTAGCAGAAACATAAATTGTTTGAGGGATTAGCTCTTCAAACTCATCAAACATAAGGGGCCTGTTGTCGAGCGTACTAGGAAGACGGAATCCATGTTCAATGAGCGTGCGCTTTCTTGATTGATCTCCATTATACATCGCACGAACTTGTGGGATTGTGACGTGCGATTCGTCTATAAAGAGTAACCAATCGTTTGGTTTACGGTTTGGAATGTGGCTAAAGTAATCAAGTAAGCAGAATGGACGACTTCCAGCAGGGCGGTTTTCTAAATGTCTTGCATAATTTTCTATTCCACTGCAGTATCCAACCTCTTCAATCATTTCTAAGTCGTACTTTGTCCTAGCAAGAATACGTTGTGCCTCAAGAAGCTTGCCCTCATTTTTAAGATTAATTACATGCATTTTTAATTCTTCTTGAATGTCAACACATGCCCTTTTTAACCCTTCTTGTGGCATGACATAATGCACTGCGGGAAAGATAAATGCGTCAGTCTCATTCGCAAGAGTTTCACCAGATATTGGATGAATAAGTTCAATTTGTTCGATGACGTCCCCAAAAAACTCAACTCGAATTGCAAATTTCTCATGTGCAGGAAAAATTTCAATTACATCGCCACTCACTCGGAAGCATCCACGACCGAATTCAATATCGTTTCGTTTGTATTGCATTTCTGTAAGTTCAAGCAGTAATTCTCTGCGATTTATTGTTTGTCCACAGGTTAGTGGGACAATTCTATTCTGATATGAGTCTGGGGAACCAAGCCCATAAATACAACTCACTGACGAAACAATGATGACATCGTCTCTAGAAATAAGACTGCTTGTAGCTTTTAGTCTTAGTCGATCTAGATCATCGTTTCGAGCAGCGTCCTTTTCAATATATATGTCGCGCTGAGGAATATAAGCTTCTGGTTGATAGTAATCGTAGTAACTAACAAAATACGAGACTGCATTATGTGGAAATAAGGCACGCATCTCCTCAAAGAGTTGCGCGGCTAAAGTTTTGTTATGGCTTAAAATAAGGGTAGGTTTGTTCGTTTTTGCAATAACATTCGCCATAGTGAATGTTTTTCCGGTTCCAGTCGCGCCGAGTAATGTTTTATATTTTTCTCCTTCGTCAACCCACGATACAAGTTGATCGATTGTTTTGGGCTGATCACCCTTAGGATCGAATTCGCTAACAAGTTGGAACATGGTGATTGGGTTAGACGGGGTATTTTCCGTCGTAAGATGTTTGGTCCATGAGATTGTCACAATCAGTGGATCCATCAACTCGAATTTTGACTAGCCAACCAGTTCCAAATGGATCACTATTAAGAAGCGATGGATCATCTGCAACAGAATCGTTTACTTCAATAATTCTTCCGGCGAACGCACTCACAACGTCACTTGTAGTTTTGACAGATTCAACCTCGCCGGCAGACTCATTTTTATCAAGAATTGTCCCAACAGGTTGCATCTCAACATACGTGATATCGGTTAGTTCATTTGCAGCAAATTGAGTAATTCCGAGAGTTACGGTGTCACCTTCGATTTTGAACCATTCATGAGAATCAGAAAAACAACAATCAGATGGGGTTGGCATATAGAAGACCTCCTTTAGGGTTGATATGGGGTGGTATAGTACCGTTTCCTTCATTGCTGCAAATCCCAGAAATGTAGTTTGTCCAGAAACTTTTTTATGACCGTATTACTCACGCTTGCCATTCAATCATTAAACCCACTCCTTGAAGATGGAAGTGTGGATGTATTGGATGTGCCTCAGTTATCTTCGGAAAAATTGAACCTTCGGGGCGTGATGATTGATGCGGACCATCTTTCGGGCTGGACGATTGATTCATATGATATTTTTAGAAATAATGCAGACAAAGCAAACTCGCCTTGCCTTCTCATACGAGACAATACACCTATGGATTTACTAGGGAGCAAAGAAGCATCCATTGAAAGAATACAACGACTATCAGTTGCTGCACACAGATTGGGATGTAACGCGATTGCAATTACTCCTACATTTCCAGAAGGTCAAAGTGAGGTTGATACAATTGTTGAAAACATTAGAGTTTCGATGCATGGAGTTGAGCGACTCGAGCTTAACTTGTTGTTGCAGCCATGCGAAGGATTGTCTAGTGACCCAGATCAGCATATCGAAATAATCAAACAGATTGGTGGTTTTCGAATAGGGGCGCTTCCAACATTTGAATTTGCAGGTGCAACTGGAGATGGCATAGAGGCACTAAGAAAGCTTGCTCCTTACGCGGGAGGAATTGTTGCTGATTTTCCTAGTGGTCGCGGGAAGAAAAAAATCGATCTAATAGAAGGGCTACAAGCTGTTCTTGAAGTTGGTTATTCAAATACGATTGCAGTAAATTACACTGGGAAGGGCAATGTACTAAAAGAGATTCGTAAAGTTACAAATAAAATGCAAAAATGTTTTGATGTGGGCAAGTAACAATGACACGATTACAAAGATTTGTGGTGACTATCGATGGATCTGCTGGCACCGGAAAATCGACAGTTGCTCAAGAACTTGCTAGGCGTTTGGGAACAGAGTGTCTCGACACAGGTGCTATGTATAGAGCCGTAACAGTTCTTGCAGTTGATCATGGTTTTGATCCGACAAATGGAAAAATTCTATCAAACGCAATTCGAGAGATAGGAATTCGATTTGATTGGGAGCAGAATCCTCCAACAATTTACTTGGGAGACGAAAATGTATCCAAAAGAATTCGTGATCTTGAAATAGGCGACATGGTCTCTGTTGTTGCAAAACAACCAGAAGTTCGAAAAGTACTTGTTGAACAACAACGCGAGATAAGTAAAACCCACCCATTACTCGTCACTGAAGGTCGAGATCAAGGGTCAGTTGTTTTCCCACAAGCATCTGCTCGTTTTTTCTTAAAAGCCGATGTTGAAGAGCGAACGAGGCGAAGAGTAAAACAACTTCAAGAGTTAGGTTCTGAGGTGAATATAGAAGAAGTTCGTAATAATATCGAAACCAGAGATCATATTGACTCAACAAGGAAAGATAGCCCACTGGTTTGTCCAGATGGAGCAACTGTCATTGATACTTCAAGACTGACGATAACAGAAGTGGTTGATGCAATAGAATCAGAAGTTGCTGTATTGTTGAACAGTTGATGTTTTCATCTATACAAATAAATCGACGAGCGCCGGGATTAAGTGCTTGGAAAATCTTGTTTTGGTGGACGTTTGCGATATCTGTTTTGTGGTTGCTTCTTCGCATTTTTTATAGATATAAATGTTATGGAAAAGAACATGTGCCACGTACTGGACCGGTTTTATTCATCTCAAATCATCAATCAAACTTCGATCCAGCGATTGTAGGAGTTCTTATATCTGATAGACCATTTAAAGGAATAGCTAAAGAAGAACTCTTTAATTCAAAATTATTATCAGCGTACATGCACGGTTTTGGTGTTATTTCAATAAAGCGAGGCGAAAGTGACACTACGGCAATTCGAAGTGCACTATCTGAATTATATTCAGGCAGGTGCGTGATGATGTTTCCAGAAGGCACACGAACACAGAATGGAGAGGTTGGTAAATTTCAGCGTGGTTTCTGGCTACTAGCCAAAAAAAGCAAGGCAACTATTTTGCCAATTGGAATTGACGGCGCGTTTGATGCGTATCCGATTGGAAGTAAACCTAAGCTACGTGGAAATATCAAAGCAGTAGCAGGTAATCCGATTCAATCAGAAGAATTGTTATCGATGGGTGAAGAAAATGGTACCGTGTATGTGCATTCAATAATCAAAAAGCTGATGCTGCAATGTCGAGAGAATATTTCTCAATGTTCAAAATAATAGAGGAATAGATCCTGAGAACAATTTGTATCCTGCGATAACAACTAGCACCGAAAATACAACTCGTATTGCCTTGCTTGGAAGTACTTTTGTGAGTTTGGCACCAATCCAACCACCAATGAGTGCCCCGGGAATAATAAATGCTGCAATTCTGATGGAATCGACAGCATTTTGATCTACATTTTGAAGAGAAAGATTTTTAACTATCGCACCAACAATCGCTGATACGAACATAATCGCCGAAGATGTGCCTATTGCTCGTTTGATTGGTAGTTTGCATAGTCTATTGAGTAGAGGAACTTGAATTAATCCGCCGCCGATGCCAAGTAGACCAGCCACAGTCCCTGTAATTCCACCGGTTACACCATATTGCTTCATTGTCGGCTTAGAGTTGGCGGGTATAGCTTTTGATTTACCAACAATGCATAAGATTTGATCCCAAAGAACCCACATCAAAAAAACTGCAAATGAAAATTCAAGCCACACTACCTTAATATAACTGCTAAACCATGCTGCGAGAACAATAAACAGGAGTGATAAAGGCAACACTCTCTTGGCGACACCCCAGTCAACATTTTTATTTTTGTGGTGCTTCGCTGTAGAAGAAATAGCAACTGCGGGATTGACAGACATCGCAATTGCTTGTGCGAGATATATGCTCATAGTTGGAATAGAAAAAATAAGTACCGGAATCATGATGACCGATCCACCTATTCCGAGAAGTCCGCCAAGCGTTCCAGCGGCAAGTCCAAGACTTAAGAATAATAAAAATTCCATCTACGATATGTTACACGAATAGGTGATAAAACAGTTTGTCTCGGCTGTTATCATGCACACATGGAGTTTTGGCACATAGTTGGCGACATTACTGTTCTGCTGAGCGTAGCGGTGTTACTCGGTATAATTGCTGAAAAATTAGGTTTCAGTGGAATCGTGGGGTATCTCATTGCGGGCATAATTGTAGGGCCTTCGATGTTTGATTTAATTACCTCTGACAAAGACACGATTGTCTCAATTGCTGAAATAGGTGTTGCTTTATTGCTCTTTACAATTGGGCTAGAAGTAAATGGGCAACGGCTAAAGCAGTTACTCGGAAGAAAAATGCCAATCGGAGTATTGCAAGTTGTTGTGACAGGTGGTCTTGGGTACGCAATTGCGAAACTTTTTGGCGTCTCAACACATGCGTCTCTTATCATTGGCGCGATGGCTGCACTTAGTTCAACAGCAGTTGTTTCTCGTGTGTTGCAAAGTCGAAGCGAACTCGATGCTACTCACGGACGCCTTACATTCAGCGTATTGCTCATTCAGGATTTAGCGATTGTTCCATTGATGCTTCTTGTGGCGTTTCTTCAAGAATCGCCGCAAGAAATAGATATTGTTGAGCAGGTTGGCGTTGCAGGAGCAAAATTTGTTGCACTAATTATTGTCATTTTTTTACTTGGCCTTCTTGTCTTGCCAAGATTTTTTGGTGCTGCCCTTATTCGACGATCTTCTGAATTACCAGTTATTCTTGCGATAGTAACGGCTCTTTCATCGATGTGGCTTGCCGATGAATTAAATGTTTCTCCTGCACTTGGAGCATTTATTGCTGGATTAATTTTAGCGGGAACATCATTTGCGCCACAAATTCGAGGAGATATGGCGCCGTTTCGTTACATATTTTTAACCTTGTTTTTTGCTTGCACGGGTATGCTTGCTGATTTGTCTTGGTTATTGGAGTCATACCATTGGCTTTGGACAGCCTCCGTAGTTGCCGCGATTGTGATTGGCAAATCAACAATTGTTTGGTTGATTGCAATGCTTTGGAAACAACCCAGACGAGTATCAATTGCTGCAGGGTTGTGTCTTGCACAAATTGGAGAGTTTAGTTTTGTCATAGGTGCTGAAGCACTTAATGCAAAAATACTTGATGAGAGTTTGTTTCAATTGATGATGAGTGCATCGTTAATTACGTTATTACTCTCTCCATTTATAATTTCAACATCTCGACAAGTTGCACAAAAGATAGACAGCGCTCTCGGAGGAGATGTATCAATTAAGCAAAGTGAAGAATCAAAAACATTATCTAATCATATAGTTGTCATTGGATATGGTGTTTCGGGTAGAAAGGTTGTTAGCGAGTTGCTTGAATCTGGACATCAAGTTCTTGTTATTGACATGGGGCCAATTGGCACGAAACAAGCAAAAAAAGATGGCGCATTTTCTGTTTTAGGTAATGCACATCGCCGAGAAATACTGGAACATGCAGGAGTACGCACAGCGAAATTGATTGTATGTACATTGCCAGACCACCGAACCTCTGCTCTATCAATTCAACAAATAAGATCTCTTGCTTCATCCATTCCAATTATTGCTAGGGCTCGATACTCGATTCACGCAATATCTTTGACACAAGCTGGAGCGGATGTTGTCGTAGACGAAGAAGACACTGTAGGCCATGCAATTTCTAAAGAAACGTTGCGACAAATTGGTCTATAGACCGGGCGCGAACCCTCGCCGCATGGTGTTTTCACAAATAGCTCGTGGCTCGACAAATTGCAATAGGTAATCGCAACCACCTGCTTTTGATCCAACGCCGGACATTCCAAAACCACCAAATGGTTGTCGACCGACAAGCGCACCAGTACTGCCTCTATTCAAATACAAGTTACCGACTCTAAATTGACGGCGTGCTTTCTCTAGGTTTTCAGGTTTTCTGCTGTACACCGCACCAGTTAATTTGTATTCGCTTGAGTTTGCAACTTCAAGGGCTTCGTCAAAATCTTTTACCCGAATGACTGCAAGAACTGGTCCAAAGATTTCTTCTTGAGCGATAATGCTGCCACCCTTTATGCCAGAGAAAATATGAGGTGAGATATAGGACCGCCCAGTTTTTTCTTCAAGTCCATCTGGAATTGGCTGAGCAAGTTCTAACTTGCCTTCCGTCTTGCCGATTTCGATGTACCGTTTAATCTCTTCAGCAGCTTTTGCATCGATAACTGGACCAAAATCAGTTTCAGGTTCCATCACGTCGCCAATCACAAGTGTTCGTGTTGACTCAATTAATCGTGCAAGGAATAAGTCATGTGCTGAATCAACAACAATGACTCGACTACACGCGGAACATTTTTGTCCCTGATACCCGAAAGCACTTTGTCGTACGCCAAGAACCGCTTCGTCTAGGTCTGCGGAGGCATCAATGATGATTGCGTTCTTGCCACCCATTTCGCAAACTACTTTCTTAACGAATGGCTGATTCGGTGGTACTTGTCCTGCTGCCTCAAGAATATCAAGCCCAACACCTTTGGAACCCGTGAATGCGATGATGGCAACGCGAGGATCACGAACCATAGCGGAACCAATAATTGAGCCAGGGCCGGCTACATATTGCAAGACGTCTTTTGGTGCACCTGCTTCCCATAGTATTTCGCAGAGGATTTTTGCAATGCCAGTGGTTTGACCTGCAGGTTTTACAAGTACTGCATTTCCAGTTACTAGCGCTGCAACCGTCATGCCACAGCAAATTGCGCATGGGAAATTCCAGGGACTAATGACAGCACATACACCTCGTGGTTGATAAAACTGTTGGTCTAATTCACCAATAAATGCTCCGAGACGTTCGTACTCGAAAAGTGAAGGAGCCATTCTTGCGTAATATTCACAGAAGTCAACTGCTTCGCATACTTCACCATCAGCTTCACGCCACGTTTTTCCCGCTTCTTGCATGACGACTCCGCAAAGTTCGTCGCGTCGTTTACGCATGAGATTTGCAGCTTTGACAAGAACTTGTGAGCGTACTAGTGGATCCTCATCTCTCCACGCTGGAAACGCATCGTTGGCACGGGAGATGACAACTTCAGCATCTTCCTTTTTTGAAAGTAATGTGACTTCTGGGACTTTTGATGCTGCAATAGCTGCTGAAAAATTTTCTCGCTCTTTTGCAATCGAAAAATCACGGTAGGATTCTGTGAAGAATGGGCGTCCATCTCCAACGCCATCAACAGAAAGGGAAAGGGTGTGTCGTTCTGGCGCTTCTTGAATTCGTTGTATACCAGGGTCCACATTAGTATGTTGAATATGAGGAGAAGCAAGAAGTACAGAGGCATCTGCATCATCTACAAAACTGCTACGAAGCCATGACTCATTAGAGGTGTTTTCCAATAGTCGACGAACAAGATATGCCATTCCAGGAATCATTTCTCCAACAGGAACATATTCTCTTAAACGTAAACCATCTGCGAGAACACCAGATTTTAATTCGTCGGCCATGCCGCGAAGCATTTGTAGCTCCAACGCCGCTTTTGGAAGCCCGCGTTTTTCTATGAGTGCAAGAGCGGTAGCAATTGAGCGAATATTGTGCGAACCAAGTGCAAGTTTAACTCCACCCTCATCTTCCTTTGTTGGAGTCGATTCAATAAATAACGCAGCCATTCTTTCAAAGCAAGCATCGGTATCAAATTTTCGGCTCCAAACAGGAACAGGCCACCCCATCTCTTCAGCATGAATTGTTTCGTAATCCCAATATGCACCCTTGACGAGCCGAACAGTAATTTGTTTTCCAGTTCGTTTTGTCCATTCAATAATTTTCTTGGCGTCATCATCTCCACTTCGCAAATATGCTTGCATTGCTAGGCCAGCCGTGAAGTTTATCTCTTCACAACATTTCATGAATAAGTCGAGTGTAAGATTTTTATACTCAAATTGTTCCATATCGAAATTGACCAGTGCGCCATTTTTTTCTGCTTCTTCAAGAATTGGTCGAAGTGCTTCAAACAACCCTTGCACAGAAACATCGTGTGCGATTGGATCGGTATTTGAGAAGAGTGAGCTAATTTTAATAGAAACATTTGTCCGAGGAATTGAGCCAATGTGGTCGTTTTCAAGAACTGGCTTAGACTCCCAAGAAGAAACCGTCTCAGGTAAATTCATCAGTAAATCCAGATACCGTTGTCGATATTCCTTTGCTTCAGAATCGCTAACGCATGCTTCACCAAGAAGGTCGACTGAAAAAGCAACGCCTTCCTTCCATATTGTTTCGAGCTCGGGTAGTGCAGAGGCGGCATCTGTTCCAGCAATAAAACGTTTTGCCATTTTTGTGATTTGGCTTGTGACAGTTTTTGTCATTGTGCCTTGCGCAAGACCCCCAGCTTTTAATCCTATACCAAGACCTTTCGGTAACTTGACACCTGGCTGTGTGAGGTAATCAACAAGATGTTCATGAACTTGCTCTGGTGTTACCAAAGTTGGAAAGGTATCGACAAACCGGAAGAGTTGAATTTTAAAATCTTCATCTTCCATCGCCCAGTCCATCAATTTGTTAGACCAAAAAGCAGTGGAGAACCATGATTGTTTTTGGGACCGAGCATAATCAAGGAGTTGAGTTCCAATCGCTTGTATACGTTGCTCTGTTGCAGCATCAAAAACGCTTTCGGTGTTGACCTGAGTGTATACTGGCGTGATAGTGGAGGTGTTTTTTCGTTTGAAGAATGCCATAAGTTGAGCATTCTAGCCAACGTGAGCAAGATTGGTTTAAGCTTTAATGACTCTTATAAAACGGTCGTCCCCAAAGGCATCACGGAGGATAGTGGCATCTCGTAATTCCACATTGGAGTTCGCTATTTCAAGGACTTGGTTCCTGATGCTCGATGCAAGTTCAATGAGCAATATGCCGCCGGAATTAAGACATTCAGGGGCCTGCTCTAGAATTGGCTCAATGATTTGGAGACCGTTTTTCCCGCCCCATAACGCGAGTTTTGGCTCCCACTCCTTGACATTTCGATCGAGCTGCTCCATCTCAGAATCGGGGATATAAGGTGGATTTGAACAAATGACGTCAAATGGTTGGAGTTTTTGAATTGGCTCGATTCCATCCCCTTGAATACAGGTGATGGTTTCAGTAACCCCATGTGTTATTGCATTTTCTTGGGCAAGATTCAATGCCTCTTGGGAAATATCAGTGGCGACGATTGAGCAGGGTTGAGCATGCAGTGCAATCGAAATAGCAATACATCCACTACCCGTACAGATATCTGCAATACGTGGTGGACTTTCGAATGAATTTATATTGCAATAATTCAGGCATTGGTCAACAATCACTTCAGTGCATGTTCGAGGTATCAAAGTCGAGTTATTGACAGCAATTTCAATTCCATTAAACCACGCCTTTCCAACGATATACTGTACGGGTTCATGTTCAAGCGTTCGTTGAACATACGAACGAAGCTCTTCACGTTCATCTTCAGTGGCGACTCTATTTGCATTTGCATAAAGATCAATTCGTTCTCCTCCAAAAACATGCGTGAGAAGCATTTCAGAAATTAAACGAGGCGAATCAATCGAATGTTCTTCAAATCGTGTTGTCATCCACGATAGAAGCGATTGAGTTGTCCATTGATGTGTATCAGCGTGTGTCACACAAGGAATTGTATGTCTAATTACTTGAGAACCGTTAACAACCTGCGGTTTTTCGGCAAGCTTTTTTCACAGTTTCCACCAACTGATCAGTTTTAAATGGTTTGAATAAAACGGTGTGCATTCCTTCTTGCGTTGCACGCATGATGGAGTGGTGAGGGTCATAACCAAACCCCGTCATGAGAACGACGGCTTGATTTGGCCACATTTCTATTGCTGCACGAAAAACTTCATATCCGTTATAGCCCGGCATACGAATATCAGAAATAATCAAGTCAAATTGTTTATCAAGTCGTTTTGCTTCTTTTAGTGCATCTATAGTTTCTGTTCCATCTTCACACACGACAACATTACAGCCAAGTTTTTTAAGGACGACTTCAACACCGAGGCGAATTACTTCCTCATCGTCAGCAACGAGGATAGTTACATCTTTCATTTTCGTGTCAGGTAGAATGAAATTAGCCCTGTCAGCATCGATAATTGTTTGCGGTCCGGCGGTACAAGCGGTAAGTTTTTGATGTACAGATTTTGCAGCATCAAGCAGTTTTTGTCCAAGAGGATGATCTTTTGCAATTAGCTCTACTGCTAAAGCATCAATGGATTGTAGTGGTTGAGCAAGCTCGCTTAATATCATTTTTGAAACTTGCTCATTTGTTGTGTATCTTTCAATAACAAGAAGATCAAGAGTGTGCATTGCACTTGCAATATATCTTCCAAAGATTTCTGTAAGCCTTCGGTCGTTATCATCAAAGGCATCGAGCGAATTCGATTCTGCATTAAACACACCAATAATACTATCGTTGAGCCAAAGTGGAACGGTGAGTGAAGATGATGCTGAATCAAGTCCAGGTCGATATAAAGGCTCTTGACTTACATCCGGACAAATATATGATTTGCCTGTGACAGCAACATTTCCACAAATTCCGTTGTCGCGTTCCTCTGCTTTAATGACCTCGCCGATTTTTAGAGGCGATAAATTTTCTGCAATAACTAATTCTAAATTCCCGTTTCGAGGGTCGAGAAGTCTAATTTCAAAATTGTCCATGTCTAATAATTCGTGGACATATTGAACGACCTTCTCTTCCATGAGTTTTAAGCGTTGGGACACATTTAAGGATTTCACGGTACCCACATCAATCTGAGAGAGTTCAATACCAGCATCGCAGATGGCATTGATTTTTGCTTGCATTTCACCGCCACCAGTAAGAATAAGTTCACAATCGCTTGCTAATGGAACAATATCAAAATATTTTGATAGTGCTTCTTTAGTCTCTGGTGAGAGTGAAGCGTCGAAGGAGATATGAAGACGGTGGCGTTTTTCTGCCATAATGATTCCTATACACCAAGACTACACCCATTTTGGCAAGTTGCAATCCCGATTGCATCGGAGAATTAACGGTTTTATCTTGACAAAGAGGGCACTTTGGGTAGAAATTAACCACTTAGGACTCGATTTGTGCGAACCTACCACAAATCATGTTGCAAGTAAGGCAGATTAGTAAAACTTTTGGGTCAGCTCGAGCTGTTGATCAACTCAATCTAACGGTTGAGAGAGGGCAGATATGTGGGTTACTTGGACCAAATGGAGCAGGAAAATCAACAACAATTCGAATTATTTGTGGAGTTCTTATTCCAAATTCTGGGACTGTTGAGATTGATGGAGTTGATATAGCAACAAATCCTAGCTCAGCGAAGCAATCTTTAGGATATGTTCCTGAAGGAGCGCCATTGCCGCTTGAGTTGTTACCTTTAGAATATTTATCAAGCATGGCATCACTCTACGGCTTGAGAGGTGCTCAAAAGAAGGAAGCAATTTTCCACTGGGCAAAACGATGCGATATTTCAAGCGTACTTCAAAAACCAATAGGAAGTCTTTCTCGCGGATATCGTCAAAGAGTTGCTCTTACGGCAGCATTGCTACATGAGCCAAAATTATTAATACTTGATGAACCATCAACAGGTCTTGATCCAGTGCAGCGAGCAACATTTCATTCTTTACTCAGAGAAGTATCAGAGCACGCTGCAGTTTTATATTCATCACATCATCTCGCAGAAGTTGAAGCAACATGTGATGTTACAGCGATTATTAATCACGGCAAATTAATTGATAATCACCTGTTTGCAGAATTGATGAATAAGGATAATCAAACTATAGAAGTTTCATCGAAAGAAGTTGCAATTTCCATTGGAGGTGAAGATTTAAAGGAACTTGAAAATGGGTGGGTGCGATGTTTGGTAGAACAAAATGCAGAAGAGATTGTTGAGTTAGTACAAAAAAATGGCGGGAGTGTTCGATTAATTCAACCAACAACACAGTCGCTTGAAGCAAAATATTTAGAACTTATTTTAGATTCAGAGGCAGAGTAATGAAGAACATTATTCGCATCTGCATACGCGATACTCGATCTTTAATAGTCGTGCCGACAGGAGCAATTGTTGCTTCTCTTTTTTCCTTTTCTTGTGCAATAGTTTTTGTCTCACAAGTTCTTGAACCAAACGCCATTGCTTCAATGCAACCAATGTTTGAATTTGCAGCTTGGCTACTTTTGTTGTTATGTCCAGCAATCACAATGAGGCTAGTCGCCGAAGAACGTCGTGTGGGAACATGGGAACTTCTTTTGGCTTCACCAGTATCGTCATTTGAACTTGCAAAAGGAAAAATACTTTCATCAATTACATTCCTTGTACTTGTTTTGATGACAACGTTGCCATTAGTTCTAGTTTTAGAGTTATATGCAAGCGTTGATTATGGTGAAGTTGCTAGCGGCTATCTAGGATTATTGCTACTTGGCTCTGCTGTAATGAGCACTGGTCTTGTAGTTTCTGCATTGACTACATCTCAAACGGTTGCATATTTAGTGACGGCATTTATTTGGCTGACCCTTTCGTTATCTATGAAAGTATTGCCGGTATATGTCCCGACGAAATTTGCAGATATTTTCTTTGCGATGGACCCAGATCTACGAATGTCTGCGTTCTCAATTGGTCTCATTGACACAGCAAATATCGTCTACTTTTTATCAATAGCCATAGCCATGGGCTGGATTTCAATTGTTGTAATTGAGAGAACGCGTCAAGTGTCTTCATCCATTTGGACAATTCTTCTCTGTGGGTTGATGCTATTGGTTTCATTTGGTTCGATTAATTCTATTTCATTGAATAACAACTTTCGTTTGCGGATTGATGCAACAGGATCAAGGGCGTACACACTAAGTGACCAATCTACTAAACTCTTGCAGAATATTGATGAGCCATGGAAAATTGTTATTTTGCTTGATGAATCTACAGTGGGTAGATCGATTGCTGGACAAGTTGATGAAGTATTAAGAAGATATTCCCAAGGTTCCCAGTATCTTTCAGTACAGAGAATAGATCCATCTGACCCAAGTTCTATTGAAGAATACGACACGTTATTGCGTGATTTGATGGAACTTTATGGTGATGAATTAACACGAGCCAATGCAGCAATTCACAAAGGAGCTGAGCAGTTTCGTTCTTTGATGAGATTTGCATCAAGTTCATCTGTTTGGGCCCAGTTACTTTCCGAGGTTCCATCTTCTAAGGACGAGCAAGAGACATTACGTACTCTAGCAGGTGCACTTTCACTGCTCGGTTCCGAGGGGGATTTAATTCTGGATGAAGTTAATAAGGCGATGCGAGTTGATGAGAGTCAACCACTTCCGCAAATAGCACTTGCCAGAGATATTTTGGTTGCAGCAACAGGTCAATGGTCTCGAGAACTTGCAGAGGTGGCTTGGTGGCTGTCAAGGGGAAGAAGCGAATCAATCGCAACGAGTTGTAGTAGTGAAGTCTCTTCATTTGAAGAGATGGCAACAAAGTTAGCCATTGTTGATGATGCACTTCGACGACTAGGAGAATTGGAACTTGGCAAGTTGGCAACACAACTGACAACTGGAGAGGGTGCAATTATTCTTTCACAGAGCAGGGCTACCATGATTCCTGCAAGTATGCTATTTCCAAAACAAATTGGTGGGTCAAATACGATTTCAGTTGATCAACGTTTTAGGGGCGAGCAAATCATTTCTTCTGCAATGAGATCATTGCAATCCGACGTGTTGCCAACAGTTGTTTTTGTACACGCTGAGAAAAACTCACTACTTGGGCAACGCCAGAATAACATTGACGTTCGTGCTGCAAAGGGACTCCTAGAAATGAGCAGGTTCGGTGTTAAGGAATGGATTCCTTTTGATGGACGTCGTCCAACAATTGATAGTGGACCGGTTGTATGGGTGGTTATACCTCCTACAAGTAGGGCTGGTTTTGAACCTTCATTACGAGAACAAAAGTTGCTTGATGCTGTAGAGGGTTTGCTTGCTGAGGGTGAATCAGTTATGCTCAATGTGCAACCAAGTTTATTGCCAAGATATGGACAACAGGATTCCTGGAGTGCACTAGCTGAATCTGTCGGTATTACCCTAGATACTGAGAAAGTGCTTGTTGAACGAGTCGCAGTTGGGCCTAACAATCTTGATGTGCAACGAGCTCAGATGATTAGTAGGACAAACAGTGAACATGTTATTGCTCGAGCGGTAGAGGGAAGGCAGATTTTTATTCCTTTGCCTATTTCCATGGAAGGTGGAGAACCGTTGATTCTTGTGAATCCATCAGGAGATCGCTGGCTTGATACGCACTGGGAACGTGAGATTATAGATGTAGCAGGTAAACTTCCAATAGCGAAGGATGTAACTATTGCGACAGCAACTCAACATCACAGTGGAGCTCGAGTGGTTATCGTAGGTTCCGGAGGTTGGTTACTCTCTTGGGCTGCGGATCGAGCAGTTTCGCTAGGAGGGGGACAAGTTGCAATGGTAAATCCTGGCAACAGTGAATTGCTCCTTGCTTGCGTAGAGTGGTTGTCGGGTTTAGATGATTGGATTGCTGCAGGTCCCATTGGACAACAATTAAGTAGAGTTCACGGATTATCAAGACCAATGTATCTCGTGTGGACAGGTATTCTTATATTAGGTATTCCGATTTTGCTCTTCGCTTCTGCATTGTTTGTTTCGATTAGGAGACATAGACAATGATTTTACGTAGAGATATATGGATTCTATGTGGTATTGCAGTTATTACCTTTCTTTTTGCAATGAGCATTCATAATGAAGAAATTTCAAAAACTGCTGAGTCATCAGAAAATCTAATCCAATCAACATCGATCAATTTTGATTCAGTTCAAAAGATAGTGTTGCACAAAGAAGGAAGAGAATTGGAGTTTACACTTAACGATGGAGAGTGGTGGCAAGTATTTCCATTTGAAATGCGGATGGATTCAGCTTCCATGTTAGCTTTGATTCGATCTGTACAAGGCGTGCAACAGATAGGAAATATTACTGAGGAAACCAAATTGTCCACGCTTGGTTTAGGAGATGATTCAAATTGGATCTCACTTTCGGATGGTAAGGAAACAGTAACTATTTATTTAGGAAGGAAAACTCTTGCTGGACGAGCATATGCAAAAGTTGGTGATTTGCCACCGGTTATAGTTAATCAATCATTGCATCGTCGAGCAATTGATATGGACTATAAACTTTGGAGAGATGTTCGATTATTTCCTGATTTTCAAATAGAGGGTGATAGTATCGAAAGAGTTGTCAAAGGTAATCGATTACTCATTCAACGATTAAGTGGAAGGTGGGAGATGAACGAGCCAGTTAATGCTCGTGTTGACAATGAAAATCTTACAGAGTGGATTGGGCGTCTCGCGGCAATGCGAGTAGGTTCATATGTGATTGATGAACCAACAAACCTTGAGATGTTTGGGTTGCTTAATCCAGTGGCAACATTTTCTGTGAGTGATCGAAATGAGACAACACACAAACTTCTTATTGGAGGACGAGTATCTGCAAATTCTGAAGATCGCTATGTAATGCTTGCTGGGAGACCAGTCGTGTTTAAAATTCAGTGGAAAATATTATCAGAGTTGTTCCCAGCGCCAGAAATTTTTATTGATTCAACAGGAAGTGCGATTTCAAGATTTGATATTAAGCGAGTAACGATTCGATCGGAAAATTCTGAGATCTTTCTTATTAGAAACTTAGAGCAATGGCTTGATAAAAATGGAGTGCCATTCGATACCAGTAAAGTAGATGCATTATTAACATGGTTACTCGAAACAAAACCACCAAGCGTTGCTATTGGGGAATATCCAAAAAGTGATGAAATTGCGACAGTAACTCTTGAAGGATATGACCTGAAGCCACTTGACACGATTCGTGTTGCTAGCAATCCAAGTGGAGGAGTAATTCTCGAAAACGGAGACAACGTTCTGCGACTTCACCCAGATGATTCTGGAGAAATTCTTCAGACGTTCATCAATTACCTACAAGTTAATTAGCGATTTAAGCAATGTTAATCATATGTCATGAATGTATATTGTTTATTTGCAGCGGTTTACGAAATATCGATCTTCGTTATCTACACCGGAGGATCGTTCCTCGATGTGGGATGTAGCGAGTGTTTTTATAAGCGAATTCATATTGATTTTAGGTGTCATGGTGGACACTTGCGGCGAGGTGAACACCCAGAGTTCATTCGCTAAATTCTGATTGAAGATATGTTGGAATAACGTTGCTCCACCTTCAACAATGATGTTTGTTGCATCGTATTTAATAACAAGATGGCGAAATAATGGAGCAAGATCGAGTACTCCATTATTGCTTGGGAGCGAAAGAAGATCGAACGATGAAAATGCAGATGTTTCTGCGCCTTCTGCGTGAACGATGAGAGTTGTTGCTTCTTCATTAAGAACTTTTGATTCGATCGGAGTACGAAGATTTGGATCAATCACAACTCGAACTGGTGTTCGGTATTTTGTTGCCCCACGTACAGTTAGTGTTGGGTTGTCGACAACGACAGTTTCGACTCCAACAACAATCGCATCAACGCAACCTCGTTCTTCATGGACAAGTTGCTGGCTTTCTTTACAACTAATCCAATTCGATTCACTTCTTGTGGTTTCGATACACCCATCTTTTGTTTGCGCCCACTTACAGGTAATCCACGGGAGACCGGTTTTGATTTTGTGGATAAATGGCGCAATGATTTCACTGCATATTTCATCATTAGCAATTTCCACTTCGATTGCATTTTTTCGCAAAAAGTCAACTCCACCACCAGCTTCTCTGTTTGGATCGCGTACTCCTATGACAACACGCGTAACACCTGCATCGAGTAACGCTTGAGAGCAGGGAGGTGTTTTTCCATGATGGTTGCATGGCTCTAGCGTGATGTATGCCGTGCTACCTCGCGCGGCATCGCCTGCCATTTCTAATGCATTAATTTCAGCATGCGCTTCACCACATTTTTCATGGAATCCTTCGCCAACTATATCACCAGCGCTGTTGATGATAATGCAGCCAACCATTGGATTAGGCTCAGCAGTACCGTGTCCCATCACAGCGAGTCGCGCTGCTTGATGCAGGATAGAAATATCGAATTCAGTTGACATTAGGTGTACAGATTACAAAAAAAGAAAGCCCGCAGGTTAGACCGTTGGGCTTTCTTCGGGGGTTGGGGCAAAAAGATGAGTTTATGTTTTTAGAACCTCTTTCTTGAGATTTTCGGGCATCAATCGGTACTCTGATGGTTCCATCGTGCTTGAAGCGCGACCCTGGGTCATGCCACGAAGTACAGTTGTGTACCCAAACATTTCTGAAAGGGGGACTTCAGCATTGATAATTCTGACAACACCACGAAGTTCAGAGTCATTAATTTGTCCACGGCGGCTCGATAGGTCACCACTAACTGGCCCGAAGAATTCATCTGGAGTGGTAATAATTACTTTCATGATTGGTTCAAGTAATGCAAGCCCCGCCTTCGTGCATGCTTCTCGGAAACCAAGAGCGCCAGCTTGTTCAAATGCAACTTGGCTTGAGTCAACTTCATGGTACGAACCATCTATAAGTTCGCAGCACACATTGACCATCGGGTATCCACCAAGGATGCCAGATGATGAAGCGCTTCGTACGCCATGCTGTACTGATGGAACATACTCGCGTGGAATTGAACCATGTGAGATTTTGTCAACAAAGACAATACCATTCTTCATGACTAATTCTTGCTCCTCTGCTTCTGCAGCGGTCATAGGACGAACGTTCATGACAACATCACCAAACTGTCCTCGTCCACCAGATTGTTTTATGAACTTACCGCGAACATTTTCAGCAACACCAGTAATCGTTTCACGGTAGGAAACTCTTGGTGTTCCAACATTCACACCAATTTTTAGATCACGTGTAAGTTTGTTCTTGACAATTTCAAGGTGAAGTTCACCCATACCTGAAATAATTGTTTCACCAGTTTCTTCATTGTAATTTGCGTGGAATGAAGGATCTTCACGTCGAATTGTAGTAAGCGCTTCACCAAGTTTCTTCTTGTCATCGTTAGTGATTGGTTCGATGGACATGGAGATTACCGGATCAGGGAAGTGCATTCGTTCAAGAATAATTGGATCATTTGTATCGCAAAGTGTGTCACCTGTAGCCGAGTTCTTTAAACCGATAACTGCAACGATTGAGCCAGCGCCTGCAAAATCAAGTGCTTCGCGGTCTTTTGCATGCATTTCGTAAATACGTGATACGTTTTCTTTGCGACCATTGCCAGGATTAAGTACACGGCTACCTTTTTCAAGTCGACCCGAGTACACGCGAACGTAGGTCAAATCGCCATGCGAGTCACTAACAACCTTGAAGACTAGACCAGAGAATGGCGAGTCTTCGCTGTTTGGGCGAGACAACTTTTCATCTTTATCCTTAGGGTTTGTACCTTGAACCTCAGGAACTTCAGTTGGGTTTGGAAGATATTCAATAACACCGTTCAAGACACGCTGTACACCAATGTTCTTCAGTGCGGAACCACAATATGTTGGAAACGCACACATGTCGATAGTTGCACGGCGAAGAGCAGCTTTGAGTTGTGTTTCAGTAATTGCAGATTCATCCTCAAGATAAAGTTCAGTCAACTCGTCATCAAGTTCAGCAATTCTCTCAATGATGTCGTGTCGCCAAATTTCAGCCATTTCTTGCATGTCTTCAGGAATGTCACGCTGTTCAACAACAGAACCCATATCGCCACTGTCAAAGTAGTATGCTTTCATTTCGATTAAGTCAATAATGCCTTCAAAGGTATCGCCAGCACCAATTGGAAGTTGTACAGCAATTGCATTTGCACCGAGTCGTTCACGAAGTGAGCCGTAACTGAATTCAAAGTCTGCTCCAATTTTGTCCATCTTATTGATGAGACAGAGCCTTGGCACATTGTATCGATCAGCTTGCCGCCAAACAGTTTCAGATTGTGCTTCAACACCTTCCTTGCCGTCAAACACAGCAACAGCACCGTCAAGTACACGCATGGATCGTTCAACTTCAATTGTGAAGTCAACGTGACCAGGAGTGTCAATCAGGTTGATGGTATATTCATTGTCACCATATTCCCAAGGACAAGTAGTTGCAGCAGATTGAATCGTAATGCCACGTTCTTGTTCTTCCTCAAGGAAGTCCATTGTTGCAGTGCCTTCATGAACTTCACCAATTTTGTAACTCTTGCCTGTGTAGTACAGGACGCGTTCGGTAACGGTCGTTTTGCCTGCATCAATGTGAGCACAGATGCCAATATTTCGTACGTAATTTAAATCTTTAGCCATAATTCTTTACCAATCAAACCAAAATGGTCTTAACCTTGATATCCCAACACCCATCACACGCGTGGCGGGTAATACTATTTCGCTTTTTGTTGTAACTAACACTTTATAGCCCAAGCTTTCCTGAGCGTTCCAATACAGGATCAATCAGTGCAGCCGGGCCTCTTCTTCATCTTCTTGCAACGGTAAACTCCTTCCGCTGCGTCATAGCAACGCTATGACTGAGACCACGTAACGCCATCAACAAGTTGCGACAATCGCAAAAAGAGTGACAAGCAACGCATTTTATACGAAAAAAAACGTTAGTCAATCATTATTTATGAAGAACGGACGAGTAGTTCACGTTTTATGCCTTTTTTAGACAAAATTGGCTCGATTTCCTTCAGAAAACGACGTCCATCCTGAACATAGCCGGCAGTTGGTTTCAGTTCAGGTATTTGATCGACAAAATATCTGTTAAAACGAACCATCATTAGTTCACGAATATACTTTGCGAGCATCGAGGCAAGCGCAACTGGCATATGGCGCTCATCACTTTTTGAAGCGAATGTGATGGTGCACAAAGAGCCGTCAATCTCAAGACGATACCGACTCATTTCTTGAGTCTCTGTGAGTATTTGGATCTGTGCATTTGGCCAGCATAATTGCAAATCATTTCGGTATTGAATTCGTCCACCATGCCGGTCAATCATAATTCTAGGATGTTCATTTGCCCACTGTTTGGTAATAGCATCTACATGTTGCATGGCAAGTGAAAAATTAAGAGCTGCTTTAGAAGAGTGTTCAGTTCGCTCATTATATTTTGCAGCATCAACAGAAATGCAACGAAGTAATGCACAGTGCACATCTGCTTTTTCAAGTCCTCGACGAAGGAGTGATGCGTCAATTTTTAATGCTTGTTTGTCGTTTGAGTATGGAAGAGTAGTATTAGTATTGCACCAGAGTTCTTTAGATACTCTGCAACTGATTGCATCGAAAAGTTGCTCGTCATTTAAAAATTGTTGTTCCATTGTTGCAAAAAAAGAAAGTACGCCTCGCTCAAGATGCAATAGCCCCTTTCTAGTAGAACCGGATTTAAGCTTCTTAGAATCGTTGACGGCGATTCGTTTTTTTGCGTCGCGTCTTGTTTTGCAAACGCAGTGGCTTAGCATTGACCATACGTCCGGCTCACCATCTGACGGATCATATTTTTCGAGGACAAGTACAGATGCTCCGACGCAAAGAGGACCAAACATTGGTCCATAGCCGGCTTCATCAATTCCTGCATACACAAGCATGCGCTAATGATAGCAAACCCAGTGACAGTTACGCCGGAGATTGCAACTCTTGTTAGTACACCAAAGGGGCTTCGTGTGAGAGTGACTGTCACGGTTTACAATGCACCACATGGCAAAAGTACTTATGGCAATGTCTGGTGGGGTTGACTCTTCAGTTGCTGCTGCGATATTAACGCAAGAGGGGCACGAAGTGGTTGGTTGCTTTATGCGACTTGGTTCAGTTGGTGATGAAGTTGATCAAGAAATTACGATTGGGCATAAAGGGTGTTGTTCAATTAATGATGCGAATGACGCAAGGACTGTAAGCTCAAAACTTGGCATGTCGTTTTATGCACTTGATTTCAAGGATGACTTTGGTCGAATCATCGATTACTTTGTTGATGAATATAACGCTGGAAGAACACCAAACCCATGCATCCGTTGCAATGACTGGTTGAAATTTGGAAAATTACACGAATATGCAAAATCGATTGATGCACAATTCGTTGCATCAGGTCATCATGCTCAAATCATGCAAAGCGCCGATGGCGCTGAATTACACATGGGAGCAGATATAGGAAAAGATCAAAGTTATGTATTGTTTGGCGCAAATCGTAAGCGCATTTCCGAGATGATGTTGCCTATTGGACACCTGCAGAAAAGTGAAGTTCGGGAATTAGCAAAAGAATTTGACTTGCCCGTTTTTAATAAACCAGATTCACAAGAAATCTGTTTTGTTCCCGATGATAATTACGCAAACTTGCTTGCAATGAAATCCCCGGGTTGTTTAAAGCAGGGTGATGTGCTCAATCCAGAGGGAAACGTTATTGGGACACATGAGGGACAACAAAAGTACACAATTGGTCAACGACGAGGTCTTGGTATCGCGATGAGTAAACCAGCCTATGTTGTTGCGAAAGACCCACTGTTGAATACTGTTACGATTGGAGGAGAAGAATTGCTCAATACTAATACTGTATTTGCAATAGACTCGAACTGGTTAATTGATTCGAGTGACTTATGGTTGCCTTGCACGGCAAAAATTCGGTACAACACACCTCCAGCTCCGGGAAAAGTAAGAGCGGTTGGTGATTTGCTTGAAGTGCAATTCGACGAACCACAACGTGGTGGTGCACCTGGGCAAGCAGTAGTTTGTTATCAAGGAACTAAAGTAATCTGCGGTGGTTGGATTGAGAGTGTTTCATGATTGATTGGATATTGCCCTACGCCTCAAATAGAGAAGCCGTGCTTGGCAAAAATGTTGTTGCATGTTCGCAACCGCTTGCCTCACAAGCAGGATTGGAAATGATTCGTCTCGGAGGAAATGCAGTCGATGCAGCGCTTGCAGCAGGAATTTCAAGCACAGTTGTAGAACCCTGCGCCAATGGTATTGGTGGAGATGCGTTTGCAATTGTGCACGATGGAAACAAAATTTATGGCATTAATGGTTCAGGTAAATCTCCTGCGCTCATGCCCACTTCGATTGATGGGGAAATTCCATCGGTCGGCTGGTTACCGGTTACTGTTCCAGGAGCAGTTGCAACGTGGATGATGCTTCACGAACGCTTCGGGAAATTGACCCTGAATCAAATAATTGCACCTGCGATTAAATATGCCAGAGAGGGTTTTTTGGTTTCGCCACAAACGGCTATCAGGTGGCAAAACGGTACGGACAGGTTTAGAGGCGAACAAGCATGGTGTGAGGCCTTTCTTTTTGATGGAAAGGCACCAGAAGTTGGTCAATGCATCAAGCTTCCTGACCATGCAAATACACTTGAAGAAATTGCTGAAACAAAAGGCGAATCGTTTTATCGAGGAAATCTCGCTGATCAAATGGATGCTGCTTCAAAAGCTGGTGGTGGTTATCTTCGGAAGGGGGATTTGGAGACGCACAATAGTGTGTGGGTAGATCCGCTGTCGGTAGAAGTTGGTGAGTCAAAGTTTTACGAACTTCCACCAAACGGACAGGGAATAGCTGCACTCATTGCAATGAAGATTGTCGATGCTATCGGTATTGATTTAACAAACTGTGATACACCTGAAGTTATCCACGTACAAATCGAAGCGATGAAGAGAGCGTTTGCAGATGCGCATGCATTTGTTGCTGATCCAGAAATTTCAGGTGATTGTGCGGATTTACTTCATGATGCAAGAATTGCAAAACACTGCGCAACGATTACAAATGAAGCAACAGTTATTGATGTGAGTTTAATTCCACGATATGCATCGACGGTCTATCTTGCAACTGGCGACGAAAACGGTATGCAGTGTTCGTTTATTCAAAGTAATTTTGAGGGTTTTGGTTCAGGCATGGTTGTCCCGAAAACTGGGATTGCATTGCAAAATCGAGGTCGTGGATTTTCGCTTGACCCAAATCATCCAAACTGTATAGGTCCTGGCAAGAGACCGTTTCACACAATCATCCCAGGGTTCCTAGAGCAAGGTAATTTGCGAACAGCTCTTGGTGTAATGGGAGGTCCCATGCAACCTCAGGGACATCTACAAGTGGTCTGTCGATTGTTGTTTGCAAAGCAAAACCCTCAGTCAGCTCTCGATGCACCTCGTTGGAAGTTAATTGGTGGCAAAAAAATTACGATTGAACCAGGTTTCCATCAAACGGTGTATGAGAAGCTCCGCGAGAGGGGACATGAAGTAGTTATTGCTGAAAGTCGAACCGTTGCTTTTGGTGGAGGGCAAATTGTGCAAGGTATCCCCGATGGCTATGCTGGAGCGAGTGATTCAAGGCGTGACGGTCAAGCAGTATGTTCCTGATATAATGCTCCACATAAACAGGAGATACCTATGACCTCAACAACTGAATATCTTGGCTCAAACGCCGAAAATCTACTCTCTTATAAAGCAAAGGTCTCTTCTGACTTGTTGCATCTTCCTGGGGGTGACTTTATTGATCGCACATGGAAAAATAGTGATCGGAATCCACAGGTGTTGCGAAACCTTACCTCCATTTACAACCATGGTAGGTTGAGTGGCACTGGATATCTGTCCATTCTTCCTGTTGACCAAGGTATTGAGCATTCGGCAGGTGCTTCATTTACTCCAAATCCGCTCTACTTTGATCCTTCAAACATTTGCGAACTCGCAATCGAAGGTGGATGTAACGCAGTTGCCTCCACTTTTGGAGTATTTGGAACGGTTGCTCGTACGTATGCCCATAAAATTCCTTTCATTGTCAAAATAAATCACAACGAACTTATGACGAGCCCAAATAATTTTGACCAAATCATGTTTGGTACCGTTGAAGAAGCTTGGAACTTAGGTGCTGCAGCAGTTGGAGCAACAATTTATTATGGTTCAGAAGAATCAGGACGCCAAATTCAGGAAGTTGCACATGCATTTTCACTTGCTCATGAACTCGGTATGGCGACAGTGCTCTGGTGTTACTTACGCAACAGTGATTTCAAAGTAAACGGAACGGATTATCACGCTTCCGCTGACTTGACTGGTCAAGCAAATCACCTTGGTGTAACAATTGAAGCGGACATCATCAAGCAGAAGCAAGCAACTAACAATGGTGGCTATATTGCGATGAATGAAAACGGCACATCGTTTGGTAAGTTCAATAGTGGTATGTATGACGATTTGTGTACTGATCACCCAATCGATTTATGTCGCTATCAAGTGTTGAATTGTTACAGTGGTCGTTGCGGTTTGATTAACTCAGGTGGTGCTTCGGGTGAAAATGACTTTGCTCAAGCGGTTGAAACAGCAGTAATCAACAAACGCGCAGGTGGTTGTGGTCTTATCAGTGGTCGAAAATCTTTCCAGCGGCCAATGAAGGACGGTGTGCAATTACTAGGTGCAATTCAAGACGTCTTCCTTGACGATTCTATTACGATTGCTTGACTACCTCAGAAAGTAATACAGAACAAGCATGTCTCAAGGAGTCTAATTCAAAGTGATGCGTGAAGGTGTACAGCAACCACTACACGTAGCAACAAAAGTCATAGGTGGTCTTGATAAGTCAGGCACATCCTTGGTAAGTGTGATTGTTATGATTAACTAGTTGCGATTTGGCGAACGGGTTTGTGTACGCGAGATTCTTCCATGCGGCGTTGCGATTCCACAACAGAAGTAAACTCTTCTCCGAAACGAATCAAGCGTAAACTGTTAGCAATAACGACAACATATCCGAGTGCGTAGTAAAACGGCGTAATCCAAATGTTAATGTTTCCAGTTGCAGCAAGCGCGAGGCCAACAATGGCGAGCATAAGCGACATGCCGATGTTTTGCCCAATAACGCTTTTTGTTTTTCGAGCAAGTGAAATTAGGAACGGGATGTTGCGAAGATCGTCGTTCATCAGAGCAACTCCCGCACTATTGGTTGCAATATCAGAACCACTTAAGCCCATCGCAACGCCAACATCAGCTGTTGCAAGAATTGGACCATCATTAATACCGTCACCAACAACGAGCGTACTATGCCCGCGACTAATCAGATATTTTAATTCTTCGTGCTTTTCTTCTGGTAAACATTCTGCTTCAATGGAATCAACTCCAACAGATTCAGCTACTCGTTTAGCGACATCGAAACGATCACCTGTAAAGATAGAAACGCGTCGAACGCCGTTTCGCCGCATGTTTTCAACGGCCTCTGCAGCGTGTGGTCGAAGTTTATCTTCAAGACCAACTGCCCCCATGTATTGTGTGCCACGCATGATGTGCACACTAGACATACCTTCAATTTTTTCAGAAACCGTTGCGACTTCCTGAGCAACATTGGCATTAAGATCAGTTAACCATGCGCCACGTCCTGCATAAATATCTGCGCCATCAGTGTGCGCAATGACACCACGTCCATGAATTTCTTCGTACTTATCAACGCTTCCAGGAGTGATGTTTGCCTGCGTTGCAGTATCTAGAATAGATTTCGCAAGCGGGTGATTGGAATGTTGCTCAGCATCGGCAGCTGCTTGCAAAAGTGCGGCCCCCTCAACACCATCAGCCGGAGCAAGTCGACTAACCGCAAACTTTCCAGTTGTGAGTGTTCCTGTTTTGTCCATGATGACAGTGTCTACACCTGCGGATGCCTCGAGTGTCTGTGTGTGCTTAATCATGATTCCAAGTCTTGCTGCTGCTGCGAATGCCGCAACCATTGCAGTAGGATGTGCAATCAGTAAGCCACCTGGACAAGTTACTACAAGTACAGTAATAGCGCGAACTGCAGCTGCACCTCTAATTGCTTCATCAGCACTTCGACTAGTAAAGAACCACACAACTGCTGCAACCATGACAACAATCGAGAAGTAATACGAAGCGAGTTGCTCTATGAGTTCTTGTCTTTGGGTTCGTGTTGATTCCGCTTCGCGGATGAGCGATTCTACTTTACCGATTGTTGTTTCTGCGGCAATTGCAGTAACCTTGACGTCAATTTGACCAGTGAGGTTTGTTGTGCCTGCATATACCTCAGTTCCACTTGACGCTTCAATAGGAACGGCTTCACCTGTGAGTGAGGCCTGGTTGATATCAGAATTACCAGAAATAATAACACCATCAACAGGAAGATTTTCGCCAGGCCGAATGCGGACAATCATACTGATTGCAACTTCTGAAAGTGGAGCATCTCGTTCAATCTCGTTTTCTACAATTCTCGCACTTCCAGGGGTAAGGTCAATAAGATTTTTGATTGCTCGTTGAGCACCCCATGCTGTGCGGCTGAGAATAAGATTTGCCATCCACAGAAATAATGCGAGAAATCCAGCAGCTAGGTACATGCCAGCAGACAATGCTGCGACAACAGCAAGCGATGCGAGAGCGTCGCTTGAAGGTTTTCCTTTTTTAATTTCACCACACGCTCCTGCAAGGAGTGGAATCACAAGAATAATCGCCCCAATCGAAGCGGGAATATCTGAGACGAGTGAATGGGCGCCAAGGAGGTGTCCAATCCATGAAACAGCAAGCAAAACACCGCCACTGAGGGCAACTAAAAGCCGGCGTTCGAGGCGTCGTGCCCCTTCCATCGCTCCTGATTGCATGGCATCATTAGCAGAATTACTCATATTCGTCTTATTAGAAGTGATTTCAGGCATATTTTAGGGATTCCTCAGTGATTCTTACCTACTATAGGCGGTTTCAGTGGTGATTGTTCGTGTAGGATTCTTGTAATCTTATGAGATATAGACCCAAGATGGAAGCAGGTACCCTATGACAAACGTTGCAGTGATTGGCGATGGGCAAATGGGATTGGTAATGGCTGATGCCCTTGTTGCTCGAGGCGTAAATGTTCGGCTCTGGGGACCGTTCCCAACACATATTGACGACCTTGCTGAATGTCGTAAATCGACTAGATTGCCTGATTTTATGCTCTCTGACGATGTACAAGTAACTTCAAATTCAGAGGAAGCTCTCGGTGAGGTGGATGTTGCGATAAACGCGATTCCAACACAGTACATTCGAAAAGTATGGGGTGATATTTCAAACTTTGTTCCCTCTGGGGTTCCGATTGCATGTGTTGCAAAAGGAATTGAGATTGGAACAAATGTATTGCCGACGCAAATTATTGAAGAATTATTGGGAGAGGGTCATTCTACTTGTGTACTCTCAGGACCGACAATCGCAACGGAATTAGTTCGTAGGAAACCAGCAGTGATGGTATCGAGTTCGAAAGACGAAGTTGTTGCAAAACAAGTGCAAGATTTATTTGATGTGCCTTGGCTTCGAATCTACACTCATGGTGATCCACTTGGTGTTGAGCTTGCTGGTGCATTAAAAAATGTGATAGCGATCGCCGCAGGTATCTGTGACGGAATGGAACTCGGCGACAATGCAAAATCTGCAATGCTTTCAAGAGGACTGGCAGAAATTTCACGGCTTGGGATTTCGCTTGGTGCTCAACTCGAGACGTTCTTTGGAATATCTGGCGTTGGTGATTTGGCGACAACGTGCTTTAGTCCTCATGGTCGTAACCGTACGTGCGGAGAGCGTCTTGGCAAAGGGGAAGAGTTGCAAACTATTACTGAAACAATGGGATCGGTGGTTGAGGGTGTTTCGACAACAAAAGCAGTTCATGCTCTTTCGAAGGAACAGGGTGTAGAAATGCCGATATCGTCCGTGATGTATCGCGTATTATTTGAAGATCTTGCGATACACGATGCAATTAGTTCATTGATGTCGCGAGATTTGCGAGCAGAGCAACTTCGACGTTGATTACTTTAGATTTTTAAGTAAAACGGAATAGAAGAATAACCGCACCTGAAACGTCCATGTTGCGGGAACATTTTATAATTTTATTCGTTAAAACCTGAAGAAACTAAAGCCGTAAGTTCGGTGATAGCATCGTCCGCATCATCACCATCTGCTTTGATTGTGAGTTCGGTGCCTTGAATGGCTGCAAGCATCATCAATTGCATGATGGACTTTGCATCAACCTGATTACTTTCTTCATGACCTACTGTGATTGAAGCATGGAACTTTCCTGCTATTTCAGCAAACAACATCGCAGGTCTTGCATGCATGCCAAGACGGTTATTGACGGTGATGGTTGTTGAAGCGGTGGGCATAATTGTGTGGGGGGTCTTATAGTTTCGACAACTCTTGCGAGGTGCATTTTTAAAAAAGGTGGAATGGTTACGAGTTAACGAACCGCGTTATCTGTTTCACCAAGCAGAGTGATTACATCTTCAATTGATGTTGCTTGACGCAAGAACCGCCTGAATGTGTCTTGGCTTAAACTGCTAAAAATAGCTTCCATTGCATCAAGGTGATTTTCTGGTTGATTTTCTGGGCTGAGTAAAAGTACGACCGAGTACACAGGTTCGCGGTCAAGTGCTTTGAAATCCACACCATCAGGACTATTGCCAATGGTGATGTGCATAGTTTTGATATCTGCGTGTTTTACGTGTGGAACAGCAACACCGTGCCCGAATCCTGTCGAACCCTTGTTTTCGCGTCGAATGATTGCTTTTGTAAAATCAACACGTTGATCTTCGGTCACACATCCTGATGAAACGAGCGCATCTACCATTTCGGAAATAACACCATCGCGATTTGTTGCTTTGAGTTCTGGAATAATTGCGTCATGTACTACAATGTCCATAAGTTTCATCGGTCTATACCTCCAGTAGGAGTGTTGTGTTTATGATCTCGAAGTTTGCTTTTTAAATCAGTAAGTTGACGTACACTTCGGTCAACGGAACCATCAATTGCAGCGTACATATCATTATCCTCATTTGTTGCAACGATATTTTCATGATGCTCAACATTAGTGAGGATTTCGACCATAAATCCATGACTCGTTTTTTCAATGATGACCTCGATTTGTTCAATGCGGTCATAGAACCTAGTGAGTTTACTAGCCTTTGTGTAGATGTATTCTTCAATCGCTTGCGTCATATCAAGGTGTTTGCTAATAATGTTGATTTGCATGTACTCTTCTTTCCTTATTCCATGTTTGGGTTCTTTGGTTCTATTTTAGCAGGTTCTCTACTCGATACGATAGAATCGATTTGATGATCTGGCACTAAGACACCGCCACTTACAGCAAATCGAATGGCTTCCTCGACTGTTATTGGCAAGTCAATGGTGTCCTTTCGTTGGACGGTAATGGTGTAACCAGTAAATGGAGTAGGCGAACTTGGAATAAAAACAGTGATGGAGTCTGGAAGTTTTGTTTCGATGGATTGCAACGACCCGCCGGTCATAAAACCGACAGACCAGATTCCCTTGCGGGGATATTCCACAGCTACAACTCGACTGAATTTCGGCTTGTCCTCATCGCTTATTAGAAAATCAACAAGTTGTTTGATATATGGATACACCTTGCGAATAATTGGAACAGCGACCATTATTTTTTCGATTCGCCTGTATAGAGCGCGACCAATAAAGCCACCAACAAGGCGACCCGAAACATACACAACAACTGCAGCAACAAGTAATCCAAGAAGGTTCATCCAAGGATGTTCTAGCCACCACACGTCCACCGCATCGATGAAGAGGGTATTTGACAACTCCTGCATTGCAACGGTATCACTTTCCGAAATGTTTTGGGCAATTGCTTCGGCATCGAGTTTGTCTTGATCCGGGGAAAATGCGAATGACTCCGCAAGTTTTGGAAAGTGTTTTGGAATTTGGCTAAACGCAGAACGAATTCCACGATTGATTGGTTCTGCAATCGTAGAATTAATAAATTGATATGCTTTGACAAGAAGCCACAATGTAAGTATAGATGGGAGAAGGACTGCGAGTCCCCTGATAAAAGGTCTAGATTTTTTAGTTTCACTCATTGTTCGTTATTTATCATACCTTGAGTTGCTCTGCAGCTATTTTAATTGCATCGGGGTACATTTCACATTCGATGGCGAAAACTCGATCAGCAATCATCTGAGGGGTATCACCAAGGTGTACAGGGCAAGATCGCTGGATAATAGTTGGACCATGATCGTATTCTTCATCAACATAATGCACTGTACAGCCTGTTTCAATGTCACCATGTTCTACCACAGCTTCATGAACCCGCATCCCAAACATGCCCTTTCCTCCATAATTTGGGAGGAGCGATGGGTGAATATTGATGATTCTTCCTTCCATCCACGGTTCAATTTTGAGTAACCTTAGGTACCCACATAAGCAGATTAAATCAGGACGTGACTCGTCTAGCCATTCTTGAACTCGTTGATCGCCTTCTTGAGGAGATTCATCGGTGTCGCGTGCAATAGCAATATCAAGGCCACGGTTTGCCAAACGTTCAACTCCTGAAATATCTGAACGCGATGCTATGGCAAGTGTGATGTGAGCATCAAGAGTCCCATGTTCGATGCAATCGAGAAGGTTGAGTATCGTTCGTCCGCCACCACTGAATAAAACGGCAATGTTAGTTGTCATTCGCTTTCCTTCGAAGAAACAGTGGGAGGTGAAATAAACGGTATGGCTTTGCCATTTTTATCGACACTTACCATTGTAATTAACGCTTTGGTCACGTTGTGACATTCTGCAGAGGTAAATCGTTCGGCTTCGACAATTACTTCAACTGTGACAGAAGATTGACCGGTTTTAATCGTACTTGTATAGAAACGAACGATATCTCCAACATATACAGGTCGTTGGAAGTCGACTTTATTAATTGAGGCAGTTAGCCAACGGTGAGTTCCATGTTTGCGAGCTTCGATGAAACCAGCTTGGTCAATGTATGAAAGGATGATGCCACCAAAAATGGTTCCGTAGACGTTAGAGTCTCGAGGCATCATTACGACGCAAAGTGCTATTGAATCTGGCATGCGTATATCATCGTTCCTCTTGCAATAACCCGCAAGCGAAGAGTGTCCACCATTTTTGTCTTGTTTTATCATTTTTCAGTAAATCAAATGGGATTTGATTTGCAATGTCATTTGAGAACGCATTGACGATGATAATCGCGTGTTCAGGGTATGCCCATTGGTCACACTGCGCTGTCTCAATCAATATTGGCATGAACCGTTCTTGATCGATAATCATGGCAGCAAGTGCTATGTCCGGATCTATAGTCCCATCAGATTTATGCAAAGCTCTCCAGGCAAGTTTGTAATTATTTTCATTGATGATTTTTTGTATCGTTGCAAGCGATTCGTTTTGAGTTGCAATATCGAGAGTGGGCAAACCTTGTATCGCAGATAGAAGTACAGCGGCTTTTTGACGTTCGAGGTCGTAGTCCTTTTCCCATTCTTGAATTAAAGTTTCGGTTTTTTGTGAAGCAAGTTTATTGATGGCAAGAACACTGAGAACAACGCTACCATCCCGATCACGTACTGGCAAACTCACAAGATCATGATAAGTAGTTTCTTTGTGCATGGAAGGGTACCACGCGAGAAGTTTTTCAATCCATGGTGATGGATTAATGTCGATATCTAAGGGAAGCGTTTGATTATCTCGTTCATTGTTCCACCATAATGCAGATTCATATAATTCTGAGTCGATGCTAATGCCTTCTAAATCTGGAATGCGGTTTTCTTGAAATGCATGTTTCACTAGAAGGCGTTGCGCCACTTCTGAAGCATCTGAGTTGTTCTTTAAAATTGGCTCTAGCAATGGCACAAGTTCATCGAATGTACTTTCTTTGATTAATTCAATTCCTCGGAGTTGGTCTGTGGTTGCTGGGGAAGTGAGCAATTGGAGAATGCGAGATTGTGTTTGATAATTGGCAATAAAAAAACCCGCAAAGACAGCAATAATAATTGTGAACAAGAATGGCAAGAGACGTTTCACAGCCACAGTGTAAGCGATTCGTATCACTTAGATAAAACAAGTTGTACAAGTTCTTCAGCAGAACTTTGCGAGTATCCGTGTATTCCCCACGCAGTTTGATTCAGAAGTGCATTGCGGATATCGCAATCAATAAAAATGACTTTTCCCTTTCCGATAGTAGTTACAAGTGGTATAGGGAGTCTTTTGCGATTGACAATTGACCATCCTCTTCGACCTGAGATGTTTTGGAGTTTAGTGTCCGGCTCCACAATAGTATGTGTTTTCTCTGCAAGTTTTTTTCTCGTTGTTGCAGCGAAATGTCCTTGCCCTCCAATAGACTCAACAACTACAGTCGAACCTGTTGAAGCAACTTCGATGAGTTCTTCGATTAATTTCATGGTTACCTCGCTTGAATCAATCCCACCGACCCAGACAACGCGTTTTTTTACTGCTTGACTTAGTGGCATGGATTTGGTTTTCCAATGATGAAATGCGGCAATTTCTGCATTCCATCGTCCGTCATGCTCAGCAATAACAAATGGAATTGACGATGATGATGGCTCTTTGGTGTGAAGACGGGGCTTCCATCTGTCAAGTTCAGCAGCACCGCAACACAAGTTCGTAAGTAATGTAGAGAGAGTTGAATTTTTGCTCTGCATATATTTTTTTGCATTTCCTTGAATAGTAAGGATACGGTCACGTATTCCATCATTCCAAATAGTGAGTCGGACATTTCTTGCATCATCTAGTAAATTATGTGTCCAATGGTCAGATTGGTTTTCTATTGGCTTGATATTTGGACAAAGTAATGATGCAAAATCTTTACATGCACGTAATTCTTTTCCCGTTGCAAGCATAACAAGCAGACCTCCTCGGTCAAGATATTCCTTGCATTTAGAAATGTCCTCTGGAATTGCACATGTGTCTTGAATAAAAAGAAATGGAGCAATAAGCCACGTATTCACACTTTCATTGTTTGTAACAAGTTGCCAACTTAGATTGCGTTCGCTTTTCATTGCAACTCGTTTTGTGATTGTGTCAGCAACTCGATGAGGGTCTACAGCACCTTTTTGTTGTACAAGTTCACATAATGCAATAGGTGCACGACCACGAGTTAAAAATAGAAGTGCAAACGATAAATTAACCGTGCTTCCCTTCGCTTTCCGAACACCGCAATGTGAGTCAAGTACTGCTTTAGCTCCATCAATAAACCAATCTCGATTGCTTACCTTAGAAAGTCCACACGACATGGCGGCTCTTTCTAGTGCATATAAGTAACTCATGAGTGTAGTTCCACCAGTATTTTTTATTTTTGCATGTTTATCGAGCCATGAGAGCGCGTTGTCTATTGAGGTTTGCAATAGTTTTGACTCATTGGTATTTAATTCATTTCCCAAGACTTCGTTTACGCCCAATAAACAATTTAAACCAGCAACAGTCATGTTTGGAGTTGGAGTACCTCTTGTAGAACTTTGTTCGTATGACCACCCACCATTTGGATGTTGAGTCGAAATTGTTGCGTTTGCAATTGATGCCAAACATTTCTTGGGGATGGATTCACCTCGACGTTGCGCTTCACGGAATGCGATGATTCCAAACTCACGCGTAAGTGGTGAAGTCGATGAGACAGAGAGAGGATCAGAAGCATCGACTCCCCATCCACCATATTGAGGATGCATGGTTTTTATTAGCCGCTTAGTGTCTTTTTTGAGACGACGAATATATGTATCTGGGAGCATTGCCCAGATTGATGTTCTGAGAGTGAGAAGGTACGAACTTGGTTCCTCGATATTCCAAATGTAATCAAGAGAATTTTTAATTTTTGGAGAATTCGACGATTCTCCAGCAGATAACATCGCTAGCGTTGCAAGGGCGGTCGTTCCACCACGATGTTTTGAAAGCCATCCGTAGGAGGGATTAGCGGAATCCCAACACCGATCTTCATCGTGTCTTGAATCAAGTTCTTTGACAATCATTGTAATAGCATTAGACACGTCTGCATCATTAAGTTTTGGCGCACCAATCGCGCAGGTGGCTGAAACAGCCACCGAAATAAAGAAAAATTTCATGCTGAAAATCCTTTGTTACTGGTTATATAAGTACATGAGTTTTGGCATCGAAAACTCTTGAAGTGTTGATCGAAGGTCTGAAGCTGACATGCCTTTTGATTGTGCACCAAACAAGCCGCCAAATATCGGGACTCTACGACTAAGAGTAAGCAAAGTAGGTTTTTCATTTGTAATGCCTGCTCGCTGTTGAGCGATGACGATAGCATCATCAAGGTATCCAATTTCATCAATTAGACCATTGCCCAGAGCCTGTTTAGCGGTATACGCTGAACCATTAGCGATGGATTCAAGCGTTTTTGCATTTGTAACAACATGGCTTCGGCCTTCTTGAACTCGGCTGTAAAAGATTGAGTACATTGCATCGAGAATCCCTGTAACTTTTTGTTTGTCTTTTGCAGTCCAATCGCGGTACACATCATTGGCAACAGATTTTTGTGGTGAGTCCTTGGCGATTAGAGTGACAGGGCTGACTCCAATTTTTTCAAGAAGGTTTTGAAAAGTCATGATATTTGCTATGACACCAATCGAACCAGTTATGGTTGTTTCTTGCGCAACGATGTAATCAGCATTGCAAGAAATATAGTAGCCACCTGAAGCTGCGACTCCGCCATAACTTGCGATTAGTGGAATTTTTGCTTCTTTAATTCTTTGGATGTAGTGCCAAATTTCATCAGAGGCAGTGACACCACCTCCAGGTGAATCAACTCGGAGTATGACTGCGCGAACATCTTTGTTTTTCATTATTTCATTGACAGCTTGTCGAGCGAATTCTGCATTTGAACCATCGATTACTCCAGCTATATTTAGAATTGCGATGGTTGAAGATGTTCCTTTGTGTGTCACGGCTGACTTAACAATTCCACTCTCTTCTGTAGCAGAAGCGAGCGCTGAAACACCCGCAACAATTCCGACAATGAAAACAATTAAGAAAATGAACATCGCCGATAGGAACGCGACAAATGTACGAAAGCCACCCGTTGTGGCGAGGACTTTAATCGTGGCAGGTTTTGTTTCAGACATGAGTACTATTCTCCTTCTTCAAGAATTATGTTCCTAGTATTGTAGTACGATTTTTTTGTATTCTTTAAATTACTGCGAAACTTCTTTTTTTCGAAGAATAATTGTCGCATCATGCCCCTGTAGGTACATTTGGTTGAATGAAACGAGGGGGGTAAGTGAAAAAGCAAATCGTAGAAACTCGAGAGTATCAAATCGACTTGCAGGAGTGAGATCCTCATTTTTTGGGTTACGCCAACTTTGATTTGAGAGAAAATTAAAAGCAACACCGAGTGTACATGTGTCGAATGCTCTCAGAATAAGTTCCATTGCACGTTCTTGGGTCATCGTGTTAAGCGTGCCCGAAAAAACAATCCAGTCTTCATGTTGTAAAGAATCTAAGTCATCCAACACATCTGAAACTTCAAAAGTACACCGTTGCAGTTGACGGTCTTGTGCTGTTTGTATCATTGCGTCCATGGCATCGATGCCGCGAAACGAATTGAATTCAATTGAACATTCATGCAAAAATGATGCGAAGTCGCCAATTCCACAACCAACATCAAGAATAGATGTTCCTGAGAAATCAATCTCATTTGTAAATTCGTTAAAACGCAGAGATTGTCCCTGTTTGGAACGCCAGAGTGTCGCTTCAAACGTTCCACCAAATACGTCTACGGCTTCTTGATATGGCTTGAGATATCTCGGAGTATGTTTCATTGCTGACAAGATGGAAGACGTTGTCGATGTAGTCGTGTATGCACTGGCATCAATAACTGAGAAACAGCATCAAAAAATCGATCAGTTAATCGCTCATAATCATCAAACAACTTTTTCGTATCAGTTTCAATTGCATGACTATCAATTCCGACTTCAGATAATGTTTGAGCGTCGTCTGCTATCCATGCAATAATGGTCTCACGAGTACACTCTGGATGAAATTGGATTGCGTATGTGTTCACGCCTTTTGTCCATGCTTGAACGGCGCAACGTTCACTCGATGCAAGCGTGTTTGCTCCATCTGGCAGAGAGGTTGTTTCCCAATGGTGCCATTGCAACTGTGGACCTGACCACGGTTGTCCAGAAAAAAGTACATCTGCTCGTCCTTTTGGAGTAAGTGTAAGTTCATACCATCCCATTTCTGGTTTAATACAGGGGCCAATTTCCCCACCAAGCGCTCTTGTAAGAAGTTGGGATCCTAAACAAATTCCCAAGACAGGGAGTTGTAAAGCATCAGCTTCACGAAGAAGTTGTAGTTCTTGTTCAACCCATGTTTCATTGCAATCGGGTGCCTGAGGACCACCACATGAAATTACTCCGTCAATCTCATATAGATTTGAGGGCAATCGTTCTCCAAGATGAACACGCACGATGCGTAGTGTATGGCCGTCTTGTAAAAGACGTTCTCCAAGTCGATTTGATCCAGATAAATTGCTGTGTTCAATGATGAGTATGGACATGGTAAATAGGTTTGTTTCTAAGAATATAATTTATGAAGTAATCACAACAGGAGACTCACTCTGTTGTGTGTTGAGAATTCGTTCAGCAACATTCGCTATCGAAGTGACGTCAATTCCAGCTTCTTCAAGTTGCTCTTTTCGTGATCCGTGACCAATCCAATAATCTGGTAATCCAAGAGTTGTAATTAGTGACGTATCAAGTTTTCGTTTTACCGCTTCCTCTATAACAGCAGATCCAAAACCACCAATAACACTATGGTCCTCTACTGTGATGATAGGAATTGAAGCTTCTAGCAGTGATTCAATCAAATCACCATCGACTGGTTTGGCAAATCGTGCGTCATAGACATCGATGACATTGGAATCAACTCTAATTGCTGCATCAAGTGCATCAATGGCTGTTGTGCCATACCCAAGAATCGCAAGTTTTGGTTGATTCGTACTCAGAAGTTGATGAGCTTTGCCTAATACAAATGGAGGAGAGTTAGGAAATCTGTTTGTAACAACATCTCTTGGATATCGAATTGCAGAAAGTCCGGAATTGTATGAAAGCATGAATTTCATGCCATGTTGCAATGTTCTTTCATCGCTTGCTGCAAGTAGAACAGCATTTGGTAGCACACGAAGAAGTGCGATGTCACAGAAACCATGGTGAACAGCTCCGTCGCCACCTACGACTCCTGCTCTGTCTAAACAGAGACGAACTGGTAAACCTTGCAACGCAACTTCTTGAAATGCTTGGTCAAATGCTCGTTGTAAGAATGTCGAGTATACGGCGAAAAATGGCTTACAGCCAGTTTTTGCCATGCCAGCGAGCATATCGAGAGCGTGAGATTCGCAAATGCCAGTGTCCCAAATACGGTTAGGAAATTGTTCGAGGACCTTATCAATTCCTGTGCCATCTGGCATTGCAGATGTTGCTGCCACAACTTTATCATCGTGTTTCATGATGTCAATCAAGACATCCGAAAATGCAGATGTGAACGATCGCTTTGAATGTTGAATATGTACTGCGTCTTTATTAACCTTAAATGGCTTTGAAGAGTGAAATGCAGTTGCATTTTTCTCGGTGTATTCAAAACCCTTTCCTTTCATAGTGTGTGTGTGTGAAGGAGAAGTGGTCGATCAACATCTCGAACCTCAATCAACATCTCAATGAGAGATGGGAGGTCATGTCCATCAACTGGACCAATGGAAAGAATGCCGAAATGCTCAAACCATGAATCTTCAAAAATAGCATCTTTAAGCATTTCAGTCATGCGATGCGACATGTCTTCAAGCATTGATCCGCCCGGGAAACCTTTCATCATTTTTTTCATTGAGCGTTTCATTGAACGGTATGTTGAACCAACTCGAAGTTTATCAAAGTAGTCAGCAATAGCTCCTTGTGGATTTGCAATACTCATCCCATTGTCATTGAGGACAATGAGAAGTTGCCGCTTAAGTGTGCCTGCATTGTTTAGCCCCTCCATTGCAACCCCATTGACAATACTCGCATCTCCGACAATTGCAACGACTCGCCGACCATCACGGTTTGTTTCTGGATGGTACGCCTCTCCCTGTAACGTGTCGCCGCGAGCCATTCCAACTGCGGTTGAAATTGCTGTGCCTGCATGACCAACAGAAAAAAGGTCGTATGGAGATTCGTCTGGCGAAGGGAAACCGGACATGCCACCTCGCTGTCGCAAATTACTTAGGAGGTGTTGTCTACCCGTCAATAATTTGTGCGTGTAACATTGGTGACCAACATCAAATAAGAGTCGGTCATTTGAAAAGTCAAAAACATAGTGCAACGCGATCATCAAATCCACAACGCCTAGGTTTGCGGCAAGGTGCCCACCAGACTGTTTGACTTGTTCGCAGATAGAATGTCGTATTTCAGTTGCTAACTTTGGCAATTCTGAAATTGGGATCTTGCGAAGATCTGCGGGTGTTTGAATTGTAGAAAGAAGTTCTATTTGCATCGCGAATTGCTTATTGTATGCTCAACGTGTTCGGTGAGCCATCCAAAGATTGAAAGAACGTAGGGTTTCTCCTTGTTCACCAAGTACAGTTAATGCCTCATCGGCTTGTGCTTGAAGTTGTGAAACAGCGTCTTTTGACTCCTCAACGCCAATTATCCCTGGATACGTGCTTTTTCCAGCATCGGCATCTTTTCTAGTTGCTTTTCCAACATGTTCAGCAACGCCATGGAGGTCGATAAGGTCATCGACAATCTGGAACATTAAACCGTTCGCTTTTCCGAATTGTTCAATTGCGTGATGCGTTTTAGGCTCGGCTCCACCACAAATGCTACCCATAACACATGCGCATTTGAAAAGTGCACCAGTTTTATTTCGATGGATGATTTCGATCCCATCTTTTTGAGAGAGTTTATCTGGTAGTCCTCCAAGGGTGTCATAAACCTGTCCAACGACCATATCACGTGTTGCTTCAGCAAGTTCATTCATGAGAAGTACTTGTTGTTGAGGCTCGTATTTACCACACGAAAGTTGTTGAAAGGCAAGTGGGAGCAATAAATCTCCAGCGAGTACGGCCATTGCCTCACCAACGTGAATATGTAACGTTGGCTTCCCTCGCCTTAGGTCATCATTATCAATCGCGGGCAAATCATCGTGTACAAGACTAAAGCAATGGATGAATTCCACAGCAATTGCTGCAGCCATTGCTTGTTCTTGGGTTCCACCAACTGCTTGAGCGCATAAGAGCGTAAGGGCAGGACGAACGCGTTTTCCTCCGTTGACAACTGCATAATGAGCGGCTTCATAGAGGTTCGGAGGCAAATTAGACGCTTGGAGACTTTTATCAAGATTTGTCTCTATAACTTTTGCTGCCTCTTGAAGCGCTTTTGGTGGAGTTTCTGTTGATGATGGAATCACGTCACAGATTGTACGCTTAAAACGTACAATCTATGCATGCAACAAGAAGTAATACAAGATCTATCTACATTAATCGAAAAAGGTGGCTATGTAATGGTTCCACTTTTTATATTAAGTGTAATCAGTGTAGCCCTTATTTTAGAACGCTTTTGGTTCTGGCTTTTTGTCGGTGGGCGTTGTTCAATTCAACAAAGCGAGATTCTCAACGCCAATTTGCGACGTGGTGATTTCTCAAAAGCAAGAGATCAGGTGAAGAACGAATCTTCACCATATGGTTTCGTTGCAAAGTCGTTACTTACAAATGGCGTGAGTGATGCTGTGGCGATGGAGGCGATAGAATCTCAACGGCCTCGTATCGATCGATTCATGGTGGCACTCTCCACAATTATTACTGCAGCGCCACTTCTTGGAATTCTTGGAACTGTTCTTGGAATTATCCAATCGTTTCGTTTACTTGGTGAACAGTCAGTGCTGAACGACCCAACAGATGTTGCTGGTGGGATTGCAGCAGCATTGCTCACAACTGCACTTGGATTAATTATTGCATTGGTGACATTGTTTCCATATATGTTGTTTCGTAGTTGGTCAACGCGTGCCTATGGCCGTTTAGAATCATTGATTGCAGCAGCACAACAAGGAGAGAAAGAATGATTCCGTTAGTCACAAGTTTGTGCCTATCAATGCTTTTACAGGATTCTGTAGCACAAGCGGAGAAACCGCAAGGATGGACACGAAAGATTGAAAGTGAAAACAATGTTTCACTTGAACTCGTTTCACGTAGATACCAGGCAGAAGGAAAGCCAGATTTATGGCTTGTTGGTGTTGCACATATTGCCGAGGCTTCCTTTTATGAAGAGGTGAGCGGGTTACTCGATGAGATGGATATTGTGTTGTATGAATCCGTTCGACCAACTGGATCGCGTCCGCCAGCGGGATTGACAGATGAGGAACGAATTGAAACGACAATCGAATCTATGAATTTTGTAGCAGATGTTTCAATGAGAAGTGCAATAGAAGCTGGGGCTTTACCTGAAGACATTGAAGAAGTTATTGCGAGCGCAGCATTGATTGACGACCGATTGTCAATTTGGGTTGAAGATGCTTCTGTAGATGCATGGGGAAGACCGTACTCACTTCAAGTTGACAATAAGAACAATACAGTTACTTTCTGGAGTTTTGGATCTGATGGGAAAGTTGGTGGAGAAGGAAGTGCAAAAGACCTTGTCGTATCAAGGACAATTGTGTTTAGGGAAGATGCTATTGAAGAAGATAAAGAAAAAGGTATTCAAGAAGATATGGCAGGGATGCTAGGTCTAGAATTTCAACTGGAAGCACTTTCGTATGCAAATCCAAATTGGTTTTGTAGCGATTTGACAATTGGTGAAGTGGAGGAAAAACTAATTGAACAAGGAGCAGATCCTGCAATTCTTGACACAATTACAGGCGAAGCATTTGCGGCAAAAATTGCGAGTGGGATGATGAAATTAATTCCACTTCTCGACGCTCTAGTTGGTGGTGGGATTCGCGAATCGGCTAGATTGTTGATGATAGAGATACTTTCCATGGATGGAACCGATCAGTTGCTTGAAGGCATTGAGCCAGAACTTGCAAAAGTAATCATTGTTGATCGAAATACAGAAGTCCTCAGTGATATTGCAGCAACTCTTGAAATAGTTGAGGACTTATCTTCGATTGGCGTGTTATATGGCGCAGGTCATATGAAAGATTTAGCAGAAAGGCTACATACATTGTTTGGCTACGTTCCAGTAGAAGATCGCTGGATAGTTTCAATGCACGTAAACCCTAATGATTCACTTTTAAATGAGAGCGATTTGAATCGCATGCGATTTATGTTGCAATACCAGATGCATAAAGCTTCAGAAGCAAAAAAATCAAGTGAGACAGGCTCTACAGAGGCAGAAGAAAATTAATTTATGGTGTGTGAAAATTCACTCGCGGGTATGTCTCCAATTGCCTTTGCTTTTGGAATCCATAATTGTTGATCAACAAGCTCTTGAAAATTAACTGTTTTTGTTGAACCGTCGGCATTAACAATTACTGGAGGGCCACCGCCTCTTCCAAGTGGAGCGTATGTTTCCGATGAAACTTCAAGTTTACTTTCAGAGAGTGGAAACCATTTTGTCACTCGTGCGAGAACACTTGGAATAGCTAAGAATGTGCCTGGTGTATCGTTTTTCATATTCTGGTACACGCCTGGATTCGCATTAAATGTACTACAAAACACAATTTGACTCGATGGTCTTGGAATCGCAGAAGAGGTCGAAGTAACAACATTCACACGATTCCCATCAGTTAATTGAACGGAATTAAAAATTGCTTTAGGGAGATTTGTGTGAGTATCATTAATCCACCAGCCACCCAGATAAAAACCGTTGTATCCAAATGCTGGCTCTGTTGCAATTACTTCAGAATATTCTCTTATTCCGTTTGTTGTCCATTCATCAGTATCACGGTAGTAAAGCAATGAACGCCAATCGTAATCGAGATAATTGAGAAGGCGCCAAGTCCAAGGTCCAGCATTATTTGGAAGATATTGATTATAGGTAGGTGCTGGAAGAACAAGAGATTCATTAGGCAGAGCCCAAGCAAGTTTTCGGCGCTCTTGAACGTCTCTGCTGAGATAACCGGGAAGAATTTTATCTTGGTGGTCACCGGTGTACATTTGCCACGCTTTTCCAACGCTATTGATTAATACTAGTTCTTTTACTTTTCTTGCACGTGATTGGGCGCTACGAAGTGAAGGAACGAGTATTGCGAAAAGAACAGCAATGACTGCAATGACAACTATCATTTCAACAATAGTGAAACCACGCTGCTTGAATCCATTCATTGTTGATGGCCTTCAACTGTTACGCTTGATGACGGGGGGGCAGTGATGGAGACAGTTTTTTCACCAAGTTTTGTGCTTCCATTACGTACTCTTTCTTGAAGAATTTTGCACTCGTGAAGTAGTCGATCGAGGATTTTATCTTCGGTAACATTTGCAACTCTTTCGCCTTGAACATAAATGATGCCACGACGATCTCCAGCAAACACCGCTACATCAGCACCTTCTGCTTCGCCTGGACCATTGACAACACAACCCATAACGGCAACCTTGATTGGAATTTCTATATCATTTTGGAGTTGTTTTTTTACTTCGGAGACAAGTGAAAATAAATCTACTTGGATTCTCCCGCAACTTGGGCAAGCAATAAGTTCCGCACCTATTCTATCTCGGAGCCCCAAACAATTGAGTAACTCGATGCCATCTTCAACCTCAAACACAGGGTCACTTGCATAACTAATTCGAATCGTATCACCTATACCTTGAGAAAGTAATGAACCAATGGCAGTGATTGATCTTATGGAGCCAGTTTCGCGAGGTCCTGCGTGAGTAACGCCAAGATGAAGTGGATAATTAAATCGTTTTGAAATTTCTTCGTAGATGTCAATAACGAGTCGTGCATCAATCAACTTTGCACTCAAACATATGTCCTGAAAGTTTCGTGAGTCGAATATTTCAAGATACTCTTCAATTTTTGTAATCATCATTGCGAGGAGTTGCCCATGCTTACGATCAGCAAAAAATGAAGCGAGTTCATCTTGTCTTTTTAGTTTGTCTTTGCGTTCGACGACAGAGCCCTCATTGACGCCAATGCGAATTGGTATGTTTGCATCTTTGCAGGCATCAATGACAGCGTTTACTTCCTCGATGTCTTCAATGTTTCCAGGGTTCAACCGAATTTTATGAACACCTGCTTTGACTGCTTCAAGAGCACGTTGAAAATGAAAGTGTACATCGGCGACGATTGGGACAGTGACCTGCGAAAGTATTTCAGTAATCGCTGCAGTATCTTTTTTCTCAGGGACTGCGATGCGAACGAGATCTGCTCCAGCGTTCGCAAGTTTGTTGATTTCTGCTACACATGCATCAATGTCGTGGGTATATCCAGAAGTCATAGACTGCACAGAAATAGGTGCATCGCCACCAATAGCGACATTCCCAACCTGTATTTGCCGCGTTTTCTTACGTTGCATAGTTACATACTATCGCCACTTTTGCCTTTGAGTCAATTTGGCTCAGAGTCAATATAGTTCTAGTTCCATAACCCCACCCTCGATAATTAAGTCTTCTATAGGTGTGCCCTCAGGGATTTCCATTCCACTTAGTGTTGTAATCTTTATCTGTGGATTCGATTCCATGTGTGTCTCAAGCGCTGATTCAAGTTCTTTGCGAACGTCATCTTCAAGAGTTTTCATTCCCATGCGTCCCTTACATTTTGGGAATGTTGAGCAACCGAGCCACGGTCCACGTTTTCCGAGCCGTAAGTTCATCGGACTCTCACATTTTTCACATTGCAATGATTCAATGAGAAGCGCTGGTGGTGATGGATATTTAATACCACCCTTTTTGTCGAGATTCACAACGGTTTTAATTTCAGGATAATTTACTGAAGCGAGGAACGGGCCAAATCTTCCTGTTCGTTTTTCCATTGCCGAGCCATCTTCAGGACACGCGACATCAACGCGTTCTGGAAGTAGTGGTTGTCCCTTGCGGTCAATTGGTGCTGCATACTTACAATCGGGATAACTCGTACACGAAAGGAATCGTCCATTTTTACCAAAACGATATTCAGTGGCACTACCACAAGAAGGACATTTGTAAATCGCGGGTGTTGTTTCCGCTTTGGCGTGTGGCATTTCCTCGTAGGCAGTTTCTAATCGTTTGCTGAAACGACGGTAAAAATCGTGCAGCATATCTACCCAGTCAGTTTCCCCTTTGGCAACTGCATCGAGTCTTTCCTCAAGTGAACGTGTGTATTCAACGCCCATTAAAATTGGAAACGCTTCAACCAGCTTCTCAGTAACAACTTCACCTAAGTCAGTGGGATGGAAGGAACGATCAATTTTTTCTACATATTTCCTGTATTGAATGACATCAATAATAGAAGCATATGTGGATGGTCGCCCGATGCCTTCCGATTCTAATTTTTTAATCAACGATGCTTCGCTGTATCTTGAAGGCGGCGAGGAAAAGTTTTGTTTTGGGGTGAGATCAAATGGGAAGAGTTCATTGCCTTTTTCTAATTTGGGCAAGTTTTGTTCCTTGTCTGAAGAAGGAATGCCGCTTGCTTTGTAAAAACCATCAAATGCGAGCGTTCGGCCACCAACTTTAAAGACTGCTCCAGTATTTTCATCATCGCGTTCAAAGAATATTTCAGTTCGGTGCCAGCGAGCAGGATTCATCTGGCATGCCACAAAACGAGCCCAAATTAAAGCGTAGAGACGACGTTGGTCTTCATCTAACTTTGCAGGCAATGTCTCTGGGTGCAACCCAGCGTCTGTTGGACGAATAGCTTCGTGTGCTTCTTGTGCATCTTTATTTGCAGATGTATAGAAGTTTGGTTTTTCAGGAAGGTACGCATCCCCAAACTTATTGCCAATATATGTTCTAACAGATTGCAATGCGTCACCAGAAAGGTGTGTTGAATCCGTACGCATATACGTGATTGAACCTGCTTCATACAATCCTTGTGCTGCACGCATGGTCCTTTTTGCCCCAAATCCCAAAGCGGTTGAAGCCGATGCTTGTAATGACGAAGTAATAAAAGGTGCGGGTGGGCGAATCGAATTATCTTTTTGTGTGATGTCTTTAATTTTGTACGAGACACCATCGGCAACAGTTCCATCGAGAGTGATGCACTGTTTCGCTGGGCCCTTTCTTTCCTCATATTCTTCAACAGTAATACATGGGTTATCTAAGCCAATCGCTTTTCCAACTTCTAGCAAACGAGTTTTATGCGATTCAATATTGTCATCACAATCTGCTGCACGAGCAATCTTAAAAGGCTCACCGTTAACTTTAACGAGAGTTGCTTCGAAACCGCCATGATCACTAAGGAATGTGTTGAGTTGTTTTCGTGTTGGACCTTTTCCTCGTTCATCTTTTGTGTCGATGAATTCATTCCATTTTGTTGTAAGTGATTCAGTTGAGCTAGAATCGAGTGTAAAACGTCCAACGACACTCCATGATTCGTCAGGAATATGTGCTTCAATTTCTTTTTCGCGTTCGACGACGAGACGAACGGCAACCGATTGCACACGACCTGCGCTTAGTCCACCACCAACGCGTTTCCACAGAAGCGGCGAAACTTTATACCCAACTATACGGTCGAGTATTCTTCTTGCTTGCTGCGCATCTACAAAATCCATGTTTATAGGATGAGGATGTTCAAATGCTTCTTCGATTTGTTTCTTAGTAATTGCGTTAAAAATAACTCGTTTAGCTTTTGAAGGATCGATCTCGAGTAATTCAGCAAGATGCCACGCAATAGCTTCTCCTTCTCGGTCGAGGTCGCTTGCGAACCAAACAGAGTCTGATTCTTTTGCAGCTTTCTTTAAATTTTTAGCCAGGACACTCTTTCCTTTAAGAATTTCGTAAGTTGGCTTGAAATCATGTTCTAGGTCAACTCCTGGAACTTCTTGTTTTACACCCTTGGGAGCTCTTGCTGGTAAGTCGCGAATGTGCCCTACGGAAGAGGTTACAGCGTATTTATCACCGAGATACTTATTGATAGTTCTAGCTTTGGCAGGAGATTCGACAATTACGAGTTGCTTGCCTACAGCATTAGGCACGGCATTACGCTTCGTTGTCGTTTTTTTCTTAGAAGTTTTTTTCTTTGATGTCTTCTTTTTAGCCAAAATTGGTATCCCTGAGTTACTTTCTTTGCCTCATTCCATCGGTCAAGCAGGACGTACCGCTTGCCCATGGCGAAGCATTGAAACGACTTTTCTCAGATTGTCAAGTGCACCAACGGAATTATTATTGCGCAGATATATACGCAAGTGCTTTTGTAGCAGCATGTTGCGTGCCTTTATTGTCCATCTCAATAAAATGTGTTCTTGGTAATATTTGGAATCTTCGAAGCCACGTCCGCTGTTGCTTGGCATATCGGCGGGTCAAAATCTTGATTCTTTCTTTTGCCTCTTCAAGGGTACATTCGCCTTGTAGATGTGCAAGAAGTTGCTTATACCCAAGGGCTTCGGATGCCTGTTTACCGAGTTGCTCTTGAAGGGCTGTGGCCTCCTCAAGGAAGCCAGTATCAAACATTGCCCGAACGCGGGAATTAATTCGGCGGTTAATTGTTTTTATTGGCCAAGAAAGTCCAATCATGATGGCATCTTCGCGTGGCATCGGTTTGCCCCATTGTGATTGTAACGATGAAAGTGGGTGTCCAGTGGCTTCGCAGACTTCAATTGCACGTATGAGTCGGCGCTTGTCATTGATGTGGATTCGATCAGCAGCTTCTGGATCAAGGGTGCGTAATCGATCTTGTAAGGTGGTGTTAGCTATAGCGCTTAGCGTATCACGTTTGTTTTGGTCACATTTTGGACCATCGAACATTCCAAACAATAATGACTGGACATAGAGATTTGTTCCTCCAACGACAATTGGCCATTTTCCCCGTTTTCGAATATCTTCAATTGTTTGTTCAGCAAGTTTGAGCCACGTTTCAACAGTAAATCCATCGTCGCATGGGTCAACAATATCAACGAGGTGATGAACTGCTTGCTCTTGTTCTTCTTGGGTAGGTTTTGCAGTGCCGATGTCCATGCCTCTGTAGATTTGCATGGAATCGGCACATATACATTCACCACCTCCTTCTAATGCGTGTGCAAGGGAGATAGCCAGTGAAGTTTTTCCACCAGCGGTTGGTCCAAGAATGAGAATAATTGGTTGCATGCGGTGTATATCTTATGAGCATAAGATAGTGAGCATGAAACAGACTATTGAACAAATTGATGTTGCAGGAAAAAGAGTGCTGATGCGAGTGGACTTTAATGTGCCTATGGCAGACGGGGAGATTATGGATGACCGCAGGATTCAAATGGCGTTACCGAGCATCAATAGCGTCCTTGACCGAGGCGGGAAACTTACGTTGATGAGTCATCTTGGGAGACCATCTGGCGATGGTTTTGAAGAGGAGTATTCTCTTGCTCCGATTGCAAAGCGTCTTGGTGAGTTGCTTGGTCGCGATGTCGTTTGTTCTGATGATGACACCACTTCAGATGTTGTGCTTGTAGAAAATTTGCGATTTGATAAGGCGGAAAAAGAGGGAGTTGAAACCTTTGCGCAATCACTTGCAGCAAAAGGAGACATATATTGCAATGATGCGTTTGGAACTGCGCATCGAACACACGCGTCAATGGTTGCAGTACCACAAGTAATGGAAGGGAAACCGCGGGTCGCAGGCTTACTCCTAGCAAAAGAGTTGCAATATTTAGATCATGTAATTTCAAATGCTAAAAAGCCATTCGTAGCAGTATTGGGTGGAGCAAAAGTCTCTGACAAAATGGGAGCTATTGAAAACTTACTTGGAACAGTTGACACGATTTTAATTGGTGGCGCTATGGCGTACACGTTTTTGGTTTCTATAGGAGAAGATGTTGGCAACAGTTTAGTTGAGCACAATCGTCTTGAAGACGCATCGAAGATAATTGACGCAGCAGCAGCAAGTTCTACTGAATTGCTCTTCCCACAAGACCATGTTTGTGCTCAGAAAATTGCTCACGGCGCTCCAATACAAGTTACTGCTGGATCAATCCCAGAAGGTTGGATGGGTCTTGATATTGGTCCAGATACTGTGTCTAAGTACAAAATAATTCTTAGTCATGCAAGTACGATTATTTGGAATGGACCTATGGGCGTCTTCGAAATGGAACCATTTGATGAGGGAACGCGACAAATTGCACAATCAATCGCATCTGCAACAGCAAACGGTGCAATATCCATTGTAGGTGGTGGAGATTCAGCATCTGCGATTTCTGCCTTTGGTTTAGACGGACAAATGACCCATATTTCCACTGGAGGGGGTGCTAGCCTACAAATGCTTGAAGGAAAGTCATTTTTAAGTGTTGCTCTGCTAGATGATGCCGTATGATTTACAATTGCTTTTAACGTACAAAAGGAGTCTTTGAATTATGCGTATACGATTAATACTACTTACCGTTCTCTTTTCCCTTCTCTCGACATCTATCGCTTCTGCTCAGCGCAGGGATAAACTCGAATTAGGTTCATCGGCTCCACCAATTAATGCTGAATGGGTAAAGGGTGAATTTAATCTCGCTGATGTTGAGGATGAAGTATATGTTGTAGAGTTTTGGGCAACATGGTGCGCGCCTTGTAGAAGATCGATTCCTCATTTAACCAGGCTCCAAGAAGAATATGGCGAAGATGGGCTCACGATTGTAGGTATTTCGACGGATAAAAATCAAGATCTCGTAAATTCCTTTGTGAAACGGGAAGGGATGAAAATGGGATACACCGTCGGAATAGATGTTAAAGATCGTACAAAGCGAGCATGGATGGATGCTGCGGGTCTTAAAGGCATTCCCGCTGTCTTTATTGTTGACCGTAATGGAATTATTCAATACATCGGAAACCCACTTAGTGAAAATTTTGATGAAATTTTAGGCCTAGTGATGGCTGGTCGATATGACTTGAAAAAGCAATCTTCAGCTAAACCATCAATCAATGCGGCAGAATCATTTCGTGCGGGCAACAGTTGGGCAGAAGCTCAAAAAGCATATGAGAACGCAATAGAAATTGACAAAATGGTTTTTGCAGACTTATATATTGAACTTATAAAAATGTTACTTGTTGATAAGAACGATCCAACGGCGGCATATGCATACATTGCCGAGTTGATTTCCAGCCGAGGCTCAGAGGATCCAGAACTCTTAACATGGATTGCTCGATATATCGCAGAGGACGAAGATATACCAGAGCAAAATAGGCAAATTGATGTTGCGATGGCTGCAGCTAAGTCGGCGCTTTCATTTGCAACAAGAAAAACAGATCCAAAGTATCTCTCAACTATTGCATTTGTGCATTTCAATAACAACAACTTAGATAAAGCAATTGAATGGCAACGAAAATCGTATTACTCAGCCAGAGAAAATAAAAAAGCAGATGAAAAACGTATCCTAGAAAGTTATAAATCGAAGCAACAACGTGCTGATGTAGGCGAGTAGTCGTAGATGAAAACCCAAGAAGCAATGAGTTTAATTACATCACCTCCATCTCTTCCACTTGTTGCACCCTCGATTTTGTCAGCGGATTTTGCTCGACTCGGTCAGGAGTGTCTCGATGTGATTGAGAGCGGAGCAGATTTGTTGCATCTCGATGTGATGGATGGACATTTCGTGCCTAATTTGACAATGGGGCCAGCTCTATGTCAATCATTGCACGACGCATTTCCAGATATCTATCTCGATGTCCATTTGATGGTTGACAGACCAACAGATTATATTGATTCGTTTGCAAAGGCAGGAACGAATCTTTTCACTGGACACGTTGAAGCGGATGATGATCCATTTGAACTAGCTAGTTGTATTCACGATGCAGGTATGGATGCAGGACTTGCAATCAACCCACCAACAGATGTCGAAGTAATCCTCCCTTACATCGAGGCGTTTGACCTAATATTAGTGATGAGTGTCAATCCAGGTTTCTCAGGACAAGCATTCATTCCGGAGGTTTTATCAAAAGTAGAAACCATTTCAAAGTTATTACGTCCAAACCAACGCCTTCAAATGGATGGTGGAGTTGGGCCAAAAACCTGTAAATCATGTCGTGATGCTGGATGTGACGTGCTCGTTGCTGCTTCAGCAATTTTTGGTACAGACGACTATGCAGAAGCAATTGTGGGACTTCGAGGTCATTGACCGATAGTATCTAACATTTAGATATATGAATCAATGAAGAATAAAGAACAAACACAACAATGGGCTGATGAAGCAACATCGCCAGCAAAGAGACGATCGATTCCAGAGGGACTCTGGATGCGGTGCGATTCTTGTAGTGCAATCTTGTTTAGAAGAAGCGTAGAAAATAACTTGTGGGTTTGTCCAGAATGCCAACGTCATTTTAGAATTAACGCGGCTCAACGAATTGAACAGCTAGTTGACCCAGAAACATTTGATGCGTTTGATGTAAATCTAGTACCCGAAGATCCACTTGAATTTGTTGATTTAAAATCATATAAAGAACGAATAGAAATTGCCCAAAAGAAAACGAAATCTAAAGATGCAATTCAAACTGGGTACGCTTTTATCAAAGGTCGAAAAGTGGTTCTCGGTGTAATGGACTTCGCCTTTCTAGGGGGTTCGATGGGTAGTGTTGTTGGAGAAAAAATTCGACGTGCAGTTGAACGTGCTGCAGACCAAGATTTGCCATTGATTATTGTTGCCGCATCTGGTGGTGCGAGGATGATGGAATCTGGATTGTCACTAATGCAGATGGCAAAGACATCTGCAGCATTGGCACGTTTCGATGACATGGGTGGATTGTTTATCTCAGTATTAACAGACCCAACAACTGGCGGCGTGACGGCAAGTTTTGCAATGCTTGGTGATGTAATTCTCGCTGAGCCCAAGGCGCTGATTGGTTTTGCTGGACCAAGAGTGATTCAACAAACGATTAAACAAGATTTGCCCGAAGGTTTTCAACGATCAGAATTTTTGCTCGAGTGTGGTTTTGTAGATTGTGTAGTTCCACGAGACGAGTTGCGAAGTGAAATATCTAGTTTAATCGATTACGCAGGAAAATAATGAAAAGTTGGGTCTTGGTTTTAAGTGCGGTAGCTTCTGCATTCTGCACAGTGTTATCCACTGAGCCAGTTGGTTCTGGGTTTGCTGCGATTGCAGCACCTCTATTTTTAATTCTGATTGCGATGCACGCAAAATCTACTCGAATTGCATTGCTTATAATATTTATCACTCAAATACCAGTTTGGATGTTTCTCCATGCGTGGGTTTCTGAAGTTTCATTCGTAGGATGGATAGGGTTGAGCTTGTATATGTCAATATGGGCAACCCTATTTGTATGGCTACTGAGAAAAATAATTTTGATTGAATCAATTTCTCTTGTTATTTCTGCCCCAACTCTTTGGGTAGGGCTTGAATGCCTGCGTGGGATCATCATTTTTGAAGGATACCCTTGGTATCTTTCAGGAACAGGTATTGTTGATTGGCCTATGGCAATGATTGCATCGGTTGGAGGCGTGTGGCTCGCAAGTTTTCTGGTTGTTTCGATTTCAGCTGCACTTGCGAATATAACTAAAGTTAAGTGGTGGACATTTGCAATTCTCATCCTTGTAATTACTGTCACATCCATGTGTCATTTTGGGGATTACATTCTTGAGCTAGATCGGAAACGTATTGAAGTAGCGGTCGTTCAAACGAACGTTCCACAAAGTAGAAAAATTTCGTGGACATGGGAACGTCAGGTTGAGGATATTTCCAAATCAATACAGTTTACATACGAGGCGATGGAGAAAGAAGAAGTTCAGCCGTCACTTGTGGTTTGGCCGGAGACAATGGTGCTAGGTAGTGGTTTCGAAACCAATCGATTTGACTTTGCGCCTTGGGACGAAGATTACACTGAGCTTTGGATTTGGGCAGAGAGTGTACGTATAGTTGCGAAAGAAATTAACACGCCGATTCTCGTTGGCTCTCAGACGTGGATTAATATTGACATTACCGAAGGTTCAGACTACTTGAAGGTAGATCCTCAGCAAAAATTTAATTCGGCAGTTCTTGTTCATCCTGATGGCACGACACATCGATACGACAAATTGTTTCTAACACCATTTGGTGAACGAATTCCGTATCTTGAATATTTTCCTGCGTTAAAAAATTGGGTACGAAAAAAAATAGGTATTGAGATGTTGTTCGATTTGCAGGCTGGTGAAACCACAACTCGATTTACCCTTCCTGCAGAAAATCTCGATGGTGATGCAACTGAGATAACATTTGCAACACCGATTTGTTTTGAAGATACTGTGCCAAGAATTGTAAGAAAATTAGTTTGGGAAGATGGTGAACGGAAAGCTGGGGTGCTAATAAACTTAAGTAATGATGGATGGCTTGGAAGTGACAAAAGTGCGCATTTGCAACACGTTCGCGAAGCTCGGATGCGGTGTATTGAAAACAGAACACCAATGCTACGATCTGCTAACACAGGCGTAAGTTGCTATATCAATTCGAGTGGAAAAGTAATAAAGGAACTTCCTATTCTAGAGAATGGCATCCTAACGACGATGGTAGACTCTGGTGTACAGCGTCCTTTGAGTCGTTTTATTGGAGATTCTGTTGCATGGCTCTGCCTGATTGGGAGTATCCTGCTCGTACTTGGTTCTTCTATGAAAAGGAGTATAGAACAAGATGAAATTACTTCTTAGTTTAGTTGGTGTGCTCATACTTATTTCCTGTGGACCAGATCCAATAGACCGCGCGAGTGAAGAGCCGTGGAGTTCCAAAAGTAAATCTGTAAAAACAATGGATGAAATAGGGGGAAGACCAAAAGTGCCAATGTTAGTTGATGGCGATACTGTTCACGAAGTTGCGTTGTCAATTCTTCGACAAGCAACTGTCTCACCGACAGCACGTTTAAGAGCAAATGCAATTGAGTCGCTCCGATATGCACCATCAAGTATTCTTGAGGCAGCAGTGCGGATTGGTCTTGGCGATGAGAATCGAGGTGTTCGGTTTGTTGCTGCGATGATGATTGGGGAGCAACAGCTTTGTAGAATTTCTATGTTGCTTGAACCGATGTTACTTGATGCTTCTCAATCAGTTCAAGCGGCTGCAATGTTCTCAATTTATAAATGTGGTAGAGCTGTGGATTTGAATCCACTAGCGTCAATGCTTAATAGTGACCTGCCCGAACTTCGTGGAAATGCAGCGATGGTTTTAGGACGGATTGGAAACAAATCTGCAAAGCAACTCATTCGTGAGGCTGTGAAAACAACACCAGATTCTATTACACCAATTCGACGACGCTTAATTAATATGCAAATGGCTGAAGCGCTTATCCTTCTTGGCGATCGAGATGAACTGGAAGTTATTCGTGCTGCAATATTTAGTTCATCACAAGAAGCTGAAGTTACGGCAATAGCTTGTCAGATTGCAGGTCGTCTACATGATGTTGAAGTAACTTCAACACTTGAAAGTATTACGATGACTCCAAAAAGATATCCAGATGAAATTCGATTGGTAGCAGCTGCAGCACTTGCAGAAATAAACCCGAGCAGGGTTCCAATGGATGAAGTATTAAGGTTCACCTCGAGTGATTCCCCGAACCTTAGGTCGCAATGTGCATCTGTACTAGGAGCACAGGGGAATCCGCTAAGTTTGGGTCCTTTGGCGTTGATGATGGAGGATTCTGACCCTTTAGTGCAAATTTCTGCAGCAGAAGCGGTTCTCCGCATCAATAACCCCGATTCTATGGTAGTTGCGGATTGACATCTGAGCTCTAAGTGGGTACAAATGTCGAAGGATTAGGTTGTTGAAGGATTAGGTTGTTGAAGGGTTAGGGCCGCGTTCTTTGTTTGTTGGTCTTCATGTCTCCCCTTGTGATACTATTTTGAAAAGGTTTACTCGTGCATATTTTGACAAAAATTTTCATCGTACTCGTTACTCTTCTAGCAGTATCAATATTTCCACTTGTCGCTACTTATACAACAAACGAAAATACATATCGATCTAAATTCCGATCTGCTGATGATCAGCAACGGGTCGCTATGATTCGAGCTAGTGATGCAGAAACTGCACTGTTCTCGCAACGTGTTCAAATGCAAAATGAAATTGATACTCGCGATGCAAATATCGGAAAACTTATTGGCGAACAATCAAACACACGTTCATCTCTAAGTTCCCTAAAAGCACAGATAGGTCGACTTCAAGCGAATTTATCACAGAGTAATGCAACCCTCCAAGCGTTATCAAGCGCAAGTGAAGTTAACAGTGAATTGAAGCAACGATTTGTAGTGGAGAATTACACATTACGTCAAAACGTAATTGACGCAGAGCGAATGATTATGGACATGGAAGACACTTTAGAAGATGCTCGGATGGAAGCGCAGGGCGCGATGAGAGCAGAACAAAAAGCCATCGAAGAACGTCATGAAATGGAAAAAGAGATTGATACAATTCGGTCCAAGCTTGCATCTTATGTCTCGAAATTTGGCGAATTAGAAGCACTTGCTACTGTTATTACAGGAACGGCACCAGATCGCTCACTATCTTCTACTGTCTTGACTGTTTCAAGAGATGGTGGCGAAGTCCTAGTTGAGATTAATTCTGGTTCACGTGATGGTGTACAAGAAGGATGGATAATGACTGTTGGCCAAAATGGGACATTCCTAGGACGACTTCAAATTGAGGAAGTTGATATCAATAGATCAATTGGTCGTATTTCTCTAGAAGATCCTTCTCGAGGTCTCGTTATGCCTGGTTCGTCCGTATACGCTGTGAAAGGACGGAATTGAGTATGACCCAGTTTGATACCCAGGTAGCGACTCGAAAATCATTACCTGACGTCTTTACAGTACTTCTTGTTGTTGCGACACTGCTCCTCGCTGGTGGCGTCGCTTGGATGTACTTGGTGAACACTGAGCACTCAAAACTAGATAATCGGTCCGACGGTGGGCCACTCGTTCTTGTTGATCAGCAATAAGTCAAATGGTCAACGCTGATTTCGCGTATCATTTGCGAAGTTAAGTTTGAGTTGTTCAAACTTGGGTACTGCTATGAGGAGCGAACGTTGTGTTTGACAAGTTATTAAGTTGGTTTAGTGTAGACATGGGGATTGACCTTGGGACGTGTAATACGCTCGTTTGTGTCCGAGGCGAAGGAATTGTGTTAAACGAGCCATCGGTGGTCGCCGTAAAGCGTGGAACAAATCGCGTATTAAATAATGGCAATGCCGTTGGATTTAGTGCTAAGGAGATGCTTGGAAAAACTCCTGGTTCCATTACAGCAATTCGTCCTTTGAAAGATGGGGTTATTAGTGACTTTGAGATTACCGAAGCGATGTTGAGTTATTTCATTCGCAAAGTGAGTGGACGAGGTCGTATTATTGGTCCACGAGTTGTGATTGCTGTTCCATCAGGAATTACAGCGGTTGAAAAACGGGCAGTTCTAGACTCAGCAGAACGTGCAGGTGCTAGGCGAGTGTATCTTGTTGAAGAACCAATGGCCGCTGGGATTGGTGCAGATCTTCCAATTGTTGAGCCAAAGGCATCAATGATTGTTGATATTGGCGGGGGCACCACTGAAGTTGCAATTATGTCTCTTGGTGATATTGCAACGTGTGAATCAGTCCGTATTGCAGGCGATGATTTAGATGAATCAATCATCAACTATATGAAAAAGAATTATAGTTTGACAATCGGCGAGCAAACCGCTGAGCGAATTAAGATTGAAGTTGGTTCTGCAGCTCCAATGGAAAAAGAACAAACAATTGATGTTCGAGGCCGAGACAATATCACAGGCATGCCACGAAAAACAACAGTGACAAGTGAAGAAATTCGTGAGTCAATGCATGAGCCTATTCAAGCTATAGTTGAAGTTGTGAAAAGAACACTCGAACGAGCAGAGCCAGAACTATCGGCCGATCTAGTTGAAAATGGAATTGTGATTGCAGGTGGTGGCGCAGAACTACGTGGTATTGATGTAGTTATATCTGAAGCTACAGGGCTCGACGTTACAATTGCAACTGACCCATTAACTTGCGTGGCAAAGGGAACAAGCATTTATCTTGATAATCTTGAACTTTGGAAAGCAGTCCTTGAATCAGACATGGACGAATAAACAGTCTGATTTATTGATGTATTACCTTGAGCAGTTATGGAATAATTCGTAAACGCACAAATGTCTTACCAATCGTAATTGGTATTACTATATTTTTGTCATTGGTTCCAGCATCTTGGCTTGGTTGGACCTCTGATTTAGCTGCTCTTGTTCGCATACCCGTTACACCTATTTCTCACATCGGAATTATATTCACGAGTTGGGTTCGTCCGTCCTTGGAACCATCAGATTTACCAACAGATGAACAAGAGCGGAACGAATTAGCGATTGCAGAGCGTGATCATTACAGACAAATGTATCACGCTCAGATGCTTCGCGCGACGGAGTTTGCAGATCAACTTCGTGAACTGCAAGCATTGCCAGAAACAGCGTTGAGAAATCCACGGCCTCCAATTATCATCCAAGTTGATGTCACTGGAAATAGACCAAGTGATATTTCGGGAACTATCGAACTTAAATTAATCAGTGAAGCATCTTCACGAATACGTACGGGGGATATTGCGATTGTTGGCCGTGATATTGTTGGAAGAATTTCAAGTGTAGGCAAGACTAGGATTGTTTTGATGCCAACAACGAACAAGGAAATTGGTTTAACCCGAGCAGCAATCGTACCAGCGCACCCAACAAATACACGTTCACCCTTGCTTGCAGAAATTACTCTACAGAGCAACAACAACGCTCATATGATTGCAAAAGTAGTAGCAACAAGTGGAGTTAAAAAAGGTGATCTTGTGCAACTTGACGATCCCTCATGGCCACTTGTTGGTTCTGGGTTGACACTGGGTATAGTGGAAGATGTCTTGCCATTAGACGAAGCTCCACTTCGCCAGCGAGTCATCATCGCTCCTCGTCGTATAGCTCGAGATGTTTCAAGAGTGGTTATACTTGGAACAGGCGGAGAAAAAATAGAATGAAGGCATACATTGCAATTATTGCCACAATTCTCGCTTTGGCATTTGATTCTAGTTTTGGTGGTGTATTAACATTGCGTTCGGTTGGTTCTATAACGCCACTTGCAATGCCATGTTTGGTTGTTTTTATTGCATTGTTTGCACCTGAGACAATTGCGATATTAGCGACGCTCTTACTTGGTATTCTTGTTGATTTGTCGCCTGGACATGGTGAACTCGCTGGTGGGGCTCATCTCATTGGTCCTCACGCATTGGGTTTTTTAATCACCACATTCTTGGTTTTGAAAATCCGAAATATCGTCTTTCGCCGTCGAGTTCTAACAATAGCTTCGCTGACTGCCGTGGCAGTCATTGCAACAGGTGCAACAGAAGCGCTTGTTTTACTCGTTCGTGGCATATTGCCATGGAATCCTGAAGTGACAAGTGGTGGTTTTATCGATTTGATAAAACTTTTCGGTACAGCGATCTATTCCGGACTTCTTGCCGTACCACTAGGATGGTGCCTCTTGGGCACGATTGGATTGTGGAAATTCCACTCTCCAACAGGGCGTAGAGCAACATGGAGATAATAAGACAATGACTCAATGGATTATCAAAGATGACTTACCAGATCAGATGTCTCCACTTTGTGATCTTCGAGCTACTTTTGAACAGAGGACAGGCGGAATAACCACGCTTGACCGATTGACAAAGCAGATTGGCTGTTCTCCCTCTGGTTTTCTATGTGATGATGATAAGAGGGCGGCGATGATTTCATTTCGGACTGGGCTCAAGCATATATCCGGCGAAGAAGCATCTGTGGTTGATCATCCACGGATCGAATCGCCTTGGCATATTCTTGATCACTTGCCTGACTTGCTCACTTTTGATTTAGAACATGCTCAGACACTTGATGGTGAGTATGACGTAGCGAGTTATGGCGACCATCGGATTGACGTTCATCCTTCTGCGTTGATACTTCCTGGCGCGATCCTTGATGCATCCATGGGAGCAATTCGCATTGAAGAGGGCGCGGTGATTAGACCAAATGCAGTGCTTTGTGGACCATGCTGGATTGGGAAGAACAGCACAATTATTGATGGTGCGCTCATCAAAGCAAACACTTCGATTGGACCTTGGTGCAAAGTTGGTGGTGAAGTTGGTGGAACAATTTTTCAAGCGTGTTCAAACAAATCACATGATGGTCATTTGGGGGATAGTGTCATTGGTGAGTGGGTGAATTTTGGAGCAGGAACAACAAATTCAAACTTACTCAATACATATGGCGACATTATCGTGACGGATCTTGAAGGAAAGAGGCACCGAACAAACAGAAATTTTGTTGGTTGTTTTGTAGGTGACCATGTTAAGTTTGCAATTGAAACAAAAATAATGACAGGCATAATTATTGGAACAGGTGCCATGGTTGCAAGTTCGACCACAATACCATCGCCAACAAAACGATTTGCTTGGATAACCGATGAAGGCGAACGAACATACAACATAGATAAATTCATTGATGTTGCAAAAACAGTAATGAAACGTCGAGAGAGGTATCTCGATGATGCGACTGAAGTAATACTGAGAATGCTGGCAAGCGAGTAATGTCTTCCTTGTATATTATTGATGGACACGCACAATTCTTTCGTGCGTATTATGCAATTCGAACACCGATGACAACCCCGGTATCCGGCGACCCTACAAATATGGTATACGGGTTCACTTCCATGTTGTTGAAGTTGCTTCGTGAGGAAAAACCTGAACACATTGCTGTTGTAATTGATGTTGCGAGTGATGAAGAAACATTTCGAAGTGAACTCGATCCAGAATACAAAGCTAACCGAGAAGAAGCACCAGATGATTTCGGAGAGCAGGTTGATAAGTGTTTAGATGTGCTAGAGCTACTTGATATCCCTGTATATGGCGAGCCGGTCGTTGAAGCCGACGATGTGATTGCTTCACTTGTAAAAAGAATGCGTCGTGAACAGCCCGACCTAGATATTAGAATTATCTCTCGTGATAAAGATCTCTCGCAGCTTATTGATAATCATGTTGAATTGTTTGATGCGCACAAGGGGCATACAGTTGTGCCAGATGATGTGTTTAAAACTCACGGAATGGATATTCCTCCATCAAAGGTTGCAGACATACTTGCAATGATGGGAGATGCAAGTGATAACATTCGTGGTGTTCCTGGAATTGGTCCTAAGACTGCTGCGAAATTGATTATGGAGTACGGGTCCATTGATGGCGTATATGAACATATTGATCAAATAAAAGGCAAGCGCAAAGAGAACTTGCTCGCGAGCCGGGATATTCTGAAACTAAGTAGGGAATTAGTAGAATTGAAAGATGATGTTGATTTTGATTTTGATTTAAAAGATGCTGTGTTTAATCCTGAAAGTTGGAATGTTAAAAAAATAATTTCATTATTTAAGGAACTTGGTTTCAATCGTTTTCCTGAAGATGTGAAGCAACTTGCAAAGAGTAACGAAGTAGAGAAAGAACTACCAAAAACTAAATCAACAATTGTTGGTGGTTTATTTGATATGGGTCCAGATCGAGATCATCCCGCTTACAACGCTGGGTATGTGTTAATAGATACAAAGAAAAAACTTGATGAACTCGTAAAGAAATGCGAGAAAGCAAAGATAATTGCTGTGGATACTGAGACTACAGGCCTAAATCCTATGACTGCAAAACTTTGTGGCATCTCTATTTCCCTAGGTGAAGGTGACGGTTCCTACATCCCAACTATGTGTCCTGAGAATCATCTTGAACAACCGGTAGTTATCGAAGCAATTCGAGATGTGTTTGAGAACGAAAACATAGCAAAAATTGGACACAACATTAAGTATGATTTAGTGGTACTTGAAAATGCTGGTATTAAAATAAAAGGACCGCTTCATGACACACTTATTGCAGCGTGGATAGTTGACGCATCGCGTTCAGGGTATTCAATGGACGCTGTCGCACTAGGCACGATTGACTACGAGTGTATTTCTATCAAAGAATTAATCGGCACGGGTAAATCACAAATTTCTTTTAACCAAGTTCCACTGGTCGATGCGTGTCCTTACGCAGCAGAAGATGTTGATATTACATTTCGTTTGTGGAATATATTTGAACCTCAATTATCGGGTGACTTGAGAACGTTGTACGAAAAAGTGGAGATGCCTTTGGTGAGAGTTCTTGCTGCAATGCGAATAGCAGGAGTTAAAGTAGATCCGAGTGAATTGCAGCAGCAACGAGGTGTTATTGCAAAACGAATCGAAGAACTAAAAAACGAAATCGAAGAAGT
>PVBE010151851.1_pt1 | contig 70530 bp, 60 predicted proteins | sample 1631181 | NCBI WGS metagenome assembly PVBE01 (sample SAMN08397723, study PRJNA350692) | Marine metagenome, whole genome shotgun sequencing project. | isolation source: water | place: Pacific Ocean | collected 2012-04
AGTCCTGGTTCAAATTTGAATGCAAATCAACCCCCGCCCTAACTTTCTATAGCCGCTACCTACCAGATCTCACCCCCGGGGCACCACCCACTTGCCCAAGTAGGTTCCATCTCACCCCTATACATACTATTCTGGACGAACGGTTAGTTAATTTGAAGAGTTACTATGAAGCTCCTAACTGCGACAGCCCTATCCCTCCTGCTTATTTCCCTAGCAAGTGTTTCTTATTCCGCGACAATCATAAGTAGCGATACGACATGGTCCGGGGAGATTACATTGACGGAGAGTGTCGAGATAGCAGCTGGGGCAACTCTGACTATAGCGGCCGGTAGCGAAATTATATCGAACACCTATGGCTTGTCCATAAGCGTGCAAGGCACCCTGAAAGTAGATGGAGAAAAAGATAATTTAGTTACAATGCCGTCCAACGTTGAGTTGAGTGTCCGTCGTCAAACAAATGGAACAGATGAGCATCTAATTAAGCAGCAAACCCTGCGGTGCAGGAGGGAGGAAAATCTTATGACTTGTTCAACGTATTAACCGAAAGCTATACTGCAAATGTCTCCTTTAGTTTTAGAGGGCATTGGTCCCAGATCATCTGACGACTTACAATGTAAAACATGGCTATAATCATTATTGGTAAAAATTCCCACAAAATCGTAAAATAGCTCATCGACTGGAGCCCACTAAAGTTTCCATGAGCCGACAGCTATGATTTCAGCCGCCCGAATCCGAACAGGCCTTAGGCCAGTATTGCCGCTAGCCGGATTCCTTATTGGGATGGTTATCGCAGCAGGGCAGGCTCGAGCCCAACAGGAAATTCTGATTGCCTTTGCCGAGGAGCAGGCATTCGATTTCAGCCCGCCTACTTTTGCCGAACGCGCGGTTCTCGTCTCCATCGATTCCAGTCTGCTACTGCGGGCTGAGCCCGGCCTGATCTTTCAGATACAGATAGATGAAAACGATTTCGCCACCCTGGAGGTGGAAGAAGTCAGTTCCTATCTGAACGGCGACCGCATGCTGAGTGCCCATGGTGCCAGCGCCACGACTAATTTCTCGCTGGTGCTCACCATTGGTCAGCAGAACCTGTTTGGTCATCTGATCGCCAACGAACTGAATCTGCAGGTCTATGCCGTTGGTGATGCCGTTAGTGGTGCAGGTGCTTATATCGGTTGGATCTATAGCCCGGGCCAATTAGCCGGCGGGCCGGGGGGTTTGCAGAACGATTACATCATAATCGAGCAGGAAACCGGGACTACGGTGGAGAAACCAGCCCCGCTGATCAAGTCGACGTTGCCATTACAGCTTGCAGCAGGTTCGAGTTCAAGTAGCACAGATACATCCAATGTCAGTACCGCCGGCATCGACCCTGACAATTTTCGCATCACCCAGACTTTCTCCCGAAATCCTGTCATTGCCGGCAACAACGTCGAAGTACGGGTGAGTTTAGAGAACATCAGCACCCAGCAACACCAACAGCTCTACGTTGAGTTCTATTTCGTGCTGGAAAACAGCAGTCTGCTGCAGGCACCGGTGCAGTGCACGCAGCAGCTCAGCTTATCCTTGCAGCAAGTGCTGTATTGCGACATCGGTGATTTTGCAGCGGGAGAGATTAAGAACTTCAGTTTCGAACTGGCGACGAGTGCAGCCTCCAAGCCGATGATCATCAGCACACCCATCATTGGTAATCTGCGACTCGATTCGATAATCAACGTGGTGGACGATGTGCGCGTCGACAGCGATAGTGACGGCATCAGTGATTTTAACGAGGCCCTGGCGGGCACGGATTCGGGTGACCCGGCATCGGTCGATCTGAGTAATACCGTCATCGATGTGATGGCGTTCTATACCGTGGGCGCACAGGCGCTGTTTCCCTACGGAGTCGAAACCAGAATTAATCAGTTAATCAGTGTTGCTAACCAGATCTATGCAGACAGTGATGTAAAGATTAGCCTGCGTCCGGTATTTCACGGCCTGCTCGATTACAACGATGTCGATGACATGGACACGGCCCTGAATCACCTGATCAATAAAACTGATCCTGCCTTTGCAGATGTCGATACATTACGCGCCAGCTACGGCGCCGATCTGGTCATGTTGTTCCGCCCACTGGAGATTGTCGCGAGCCGCTGTGGTCTGGCTCCGGTAGGAGGATTTAATACCGCAGGTGACTTCTCTGCCGAGACTGAGAGAGACTACGCTTACTCACATATCGCCATCGATTGTCCAGCCGATATCGCCGTAGTACATGAGTTAGGGCATAACATGGGCCTGACCCATTCACATTTCGAAGACGGTTCTGGCGGTACCTTTAATTTTTCCACCGGCTACGGAGTCGATTCGCAATTTGTCACAGTAATGGCTTACCCCGCCGCATTCAATACGGACAACCGACTCGCCCAGTTCTCGAACCCGCGACTCGATTGTCTCGGATTCGTCTGCGGCGTCGATGCCAATGCGGAGTTTGGTGCCGATGCGGCACTGTCCCTGAATTTGGTGCGCCACCAGATTGCTAACTACACGGCCGTTACCGTGCCCGACCTTCCGACGACTGCGGTGGCAACTTTCAGCGGGGAATCGACGACTGCCACAATTGCAATTGCTGCTTCTCGTGATGACGGTCTGTCTTATAGCGAGATAATCACCACTAGCGATGAGGTGGATATCGTAGCGAACATTGAGGTTGATGATCGCCATGTCGGTAGCGATGGAAGCTTCCATGTGTTGGTTGCACTGCGCAATAGCGACTTGTATCAGATTGATGAAACGGGAGCATTAACCGTGTGGGACGGCTCTTTGAGCAGTCTCTACGCTGCCTCAGGGACACATCAATTGAGAGAGCAGGAGCTGTTTTCTATCGTCAACGGCTATCGCTTCGACGAAGCTCTGGTCGGTCAGGATCTGCTTATCTATGTTGCCTATAAGCTGCCTGGAGTTGGCGACCTGGTATACACGGCTAACCCACTGGTGCTGCAGATCCGTTAGCTACTCTCGACCTGACCAGTTTCTTGCTCGACAGAGTGCCCCTAGACCCGGTAATACTCCTTGTACCATGCGACGAAGTTGGCGATGCCCACTTCAACTGGCGTGGAGGGCTGGTAATGAACGTCCGCGATCAAGGCATCGACGTCGGCGTAGGTCATGGGTACATCACCGGCCTGCAGTGGCAGGAAATTCTTCTCGGCAGTCTTGCCCAGGCATTGTTCCAATACCTCGATAAAATGCATCAGTTCAACAGGATTATTGCTGCCGATGTTATACAGCCGATAAGGGGCAGAACTGGTGGCTGCATCGGGCTCGGAAGAATTCCAGGCCGCATTCGGCTCGGCGACGTTGTCAATCGTCCTAATGACGCCCTCGACGATATCATCGATGTAGGTGAAATCGCGTTGGTGATTACCAAAATTGAACACATCGATCGGTTCTCCCGCGAGTATCGAACGGGTGAACTTGAATAGCGACATGTCGGGCCTGCCCCATGGGCCGTAGACAGTAAAGAAGCGTAGTCCCGTGGTTGGCAGAGAGAACAGGTGGCTGTAGGTGTGGGCCAGTAGTTCGTTGGCTTTCTTGCTGGCGGCATACAGGCTGATGGGATGATCCACGTTGTGGTGAACCGAGAAGGGCATCGAGGTATTGGCACCGTAGACGGAACTACTGGAGGCGTAGACCAGATGTTCGACTTCATGGTAACGGCAGCCTTCCAGGATATTGACGAATCCCTCCAGGTTTGAGCTCACATAGGCTTGCGGATTTTCCAGTGAGTACCGCACACCGGCCTGGGCGGCGAGATTAACCACGCGTTGGGGTCGATGCTGCTTAAATGCGCCGGCAATCGCATCTGCATCTTCCAGGCTGCACTGGTGGATTGTGAAATTGTCCTGCTCGGTTAACTGTTTCAGGCGGGCTTTTTTCAGTTCGACATCGTAGTAATCATTGAGGTTATCGATGCCGACAACTTCGTCGCCGCGTGCGAGTAGTTTGAGAGACAAGGCGTGCCCGATGAATCCCGCCGCGCCGGTTACCAGGAACTTCATCGTTATAGGATTTCCACTAGAGACTGCCGTCTACTGACTGGCTGGAAAACACATGTTTTACGTCGAACACGACGGAGTTTACCTTGCCAAGCTGTTTGATTGTGTCGATGCCCATCTTCCGGATCTGGTCGTGTGCCACGGCGATGATGATTGCATCGTAGGTCGATGGCTTTAGTGAGTCGGTCAGCAGTTCCGATTCCTGCTGGTCTACCCATGGATCATAAATTTCTACTTCGCTCTGGTATGACTGCAGAGTAGCGATGATATCTCTGACCCGGCTGTTCCTCGTGTCTGGGCAATTCTCCTTGAAGGCAAATCCCATAATCAGGATACGGGCGTCGATCACATGAATCCGCTTGGACAACATTAAGCGTACGACCCGTTCGGCTACGTAGTCACCCATAGAATCATTGATACGACGACCGGCAAGGATAACGTCCGGGTGATGCCCAACCTGCTGAGCCTTGTAAGTCAAGTAATAGGGGTCGACACCAATGCAATGGCCGCCTACCAGGCCGGGAGAGAAGGGCAGAAAGTTCCATTTACTGCCAGCCGCCTTGAGTATGTCATGAGTGTCTATCTCCAATTTCTCGAACAGGATGGACAATTCATTTACCAGGGCGATGTTCAAGTCGCGTTGGGTGTTTTCTATCACCTTTGCCGCCTCGGCTACCTTGATGCTGCTGGCCAGATGGGTGCCTGCACTTATAATGCTGCCGTACAGTTCGTCTATCAGGCACGCCGAATCTTCAGACGAGCCAGATGTCACTTTAACGATGTTGGTCAGGGAGTGGACTTCGTCTCCTGGATTGACCCTCTCGGGGCTGTATCCGACATAGAATCCTGTATTAAGCGTTAATCCGGAATTCTTTTCGAGTATGGGCACGCACTCTTCTTCAGTGGCACCTGGATAGACGGTGGATTCGAATATGACGATATCGTCTTGCAGCAGGTAATTGGCCACCAGCGCAGTGGCATTTCTCACTGCCTGCAGGTCGGGTTGATTCTGCTCATCCACAGGAGTCGGTGCGGTGATGACGTAGATCTGGCACTCACTCAGCTGATCGGCTTTGCTGGTGTAGACGATGTTTGTCTGTGCCTCGAGCTCTGCCTTAGTCAATGCCAGATTGCTGTCGCTACCGGTGTTTATCTCGGCAACCCGTGCCTGGTTAATATCGTACCCGACCGTGGCATAGCGGGACGCAAAAGCATGGGCAAGGGGTAATCCAACATAACCCAGCCCGAGCACGGCAACTTTTGTATCGGCGTTGAGAGTGATCACTCAGCTAATCCTGTTCAGAAATTATTTGACGAACCGGGCTAATTCTACTCGATTAGCCCTGTGATCTGCGACCATCGATTAAAATTCGCCGCCCCAGGAGCCTGACAACCGACCCACAGCAACGCTTGCGGTCATTGTAATCTCTGATTTCGTCGAGATGCCCGTGCTATACTATGTCGCGATATGCCGCGATCAAAATCGAAATCCCGAAATTCAACAACATTGCAACAATAGGTCGTAGGTTATAACGGCAGGGTGTAGTAATGGCAGACTTCAAACGTATCGGATTGGTAGGTCGACCAGACCATAGTGGTGTGGTGGACTCACTTACTCGCCTGTTGGCTTTTTTCGGCGAGCAGGATGTTTCGATTGTGCTCGACGATGTGACCGCAGGATTGATTAAGAATCCAGGCGTCATCGAATGCAAGCGAGAAGAATTGTCGAAGCATTGCGATTTAGTCATCGTCGTTGGCGGCGATGGCAGCATGTTAAACGTCGCCAAGTACGTCGCCTCAGATCGGGTACCGGTAATTGGTATCAATCGGGGTAACCTCGGCTTTCTTACCGATGTGCTTCCGGATGAGATCGAAGCAAAAATCGCCGAGGTGCTGGCGGGGGATTACAGCATAGAGGAACGTTTTTTACTGGATGTCGTCGTCCATAGCGACGGCAAAGAATCGGCCTTGGGCTCGGCATTGAATGATGTGGTCCTGCATCCGGGTAAGGCAGCACAGATGATCGAATTTGAGTTGTTTGTCGATGACAAGTTTGTCTATAGTCAGGAGTCCGATGGCCTGATAGTAGCGACACCGACCGGATCGACTGCGTATGCGCTATCCGCCGGTGGGCCCATCATGCACCCCTCGTTGAACGCGGTGGTGCTGGTGCCCATGTATCCTCATTCACTCACCAGCCGGCCGATCATGATCGACGGGGATAGTGAGATCAGATTGGTGGTTGCGGCCAAGGAGTCCCTGCAGCCACAACTCAGTTGCGATGGTGAGGTCAGATACACGGCGTCCGCCGGTGACGAGCTGCTGGTGACCAAGAAGGCGGTACCCCTGCAATTAATTCATCCGCCGAAGTACAGCTTCTACCAGGCCTGCCACAGTAAGCTAGGTTGGGGCAGCCGGCTGACCAAATCCGGTGCTTAAGTCCGATGTCCAAAAGCTCCCTGGATCGAGCGAAGCGCTGACCGATGATTAGAGCCGCCAGTCTCGGGATTGACATCAACCTGTTTCAATACAGCCAATTCCTCCACAGCAAGGGCGTTAATCACCGCATTATCGAAGAGTCGGGGCAGCAGGTCATCTGGGTCAGTTCCGATGTCGAAGTACAGTTAGTCAGCGGATCATTGCCGGTGTTTCTCGAACAGCTCGCCAGCGGCGCTCTAGAGCGGGCTGCCCCGGGGAAGCACTCGGGAAACAAGTTTGGCACAAACTGGGGCACGCAATTTCTCAATGCCATGCTGCGAGCATTCATCGCCAGCCCCGTTACGCTGCTGCTTATTCTGGCCTGCCTGCTGGTGGCAGCCGTGAGCCTGCTGGGCAGCGAGCCTGGCCGCGTGAGTTTCCTGTTCTACCCGCTTATCGCTTCCGATGGCTTACAGGCACTCGCCAGTGATCTCGACAGCCCGTTGGTCTTGCTGCGTACGCTGACACCGATGTTCCTGCACTTCGGCGAATTACACCTGGTGTTTAATATGTTGTGGCTTTGGTATTTCGGCAAGCAATTGGAAGCGATTCAGCCGACCTGGGTATTCCTGTCGCTGATAATCCTGACTTCTTTCATCAGTAATACTACCCAATACCTTTCTATCGACTACAATAATTTTGGTGGCGTGTCGGGTGTGGTTTACGGCCTGGTGGGTTATACCTGGGTCATTCATACATTCATGCCGCGCAGCTACCTGTTGTTGAATAACAGCATGTTTGCATTTTTCATCGTAGCGATGGTGTTGATGGAGATCATTGCCTCTTCATGGATAGCCACTGCGGCACATGTCGGTGGTTTGCTGTCCGGGCTGCTTTTTGGGGTGGTAGTCGTGTTTTACTATCGGCTGATATTGAAGCGCCAGATCATCGGCCGGTCGAGATGATTAACCTGCCGAGATGATGAACCGGCCAAGATCAAAGAAAATTATGCCGATCCGCCTCGATGGCAGACTGTAACAAAACACATGTGGCTCGAGTGAAGAGCACAGAGAATAGTTAGAGTAATGAACGGGTCAGATACCAACAAAGATGCGGCGGCACCTGCTATGCAGGCCTTGTTGCAGAGCCGACCGCAATCGGTGGAGCAACTCGTCGAGGCGATTACACCGGTTATTTATGAGGCGCTTAAGTTGGCGGTCGAGCTGGGTAAATGGCCCGATGGTAATCGTCTTGTGCCGGAACAGACCGAGTATTGCCTGCAGGCCATCATTCTCTATGAGGCAAGGCACCTGCCCGCGCAACAGCGCACCGGAACCAATCTGAAGTCCCACAAGCTCAGTGATCCCCAGGGAGTTGACCCGCTGGCAATTCGTCCAGTGCGGTTGGAGGATGAATCATGAAGCTGGTGGAGCAGGGCACGTTGCGTAAGATGCAAGTTCGATTGGAGCAGCCGGTCGATTACCGGATTCGACTCGGGGAGGCTCGGATTCCTCTGAACCAATACCTTGAGAAAACGATCCGGCTGCAACACAGCGGCGCTATTTTCTGTGTGCACTGCGACAGGAAAACCAACAAGAGTTTCAGTCAGGGCTACTGCTATCCCTGCTTCCAGAAACTTGCCCAGTGCGATTCTTGTATTATTCACCCCGAAAAATGCCATTTCGACCAGGGCAGCTGTCGCGAGCCAGACTGGGGTGAGCGCTACTGCTTGCAGGATCACATCATCTATCTGGCCAATTCTTCCGGGTTGAAGGTAGGTATTACCCGCGCTACCCAGGTGCCGACCCGATGGATCGACCAGGGTGCGACACAGGCACTAGCTATCATCAGAGTTCGAAGCCGCTTGCAGTCCGGCTCGCTGGAAGTCATGTTCAAACAGCACGTTGCCGATAAGACGAACTGGCGTGACATGCTCAAGGGCGACGCTACACCTCTTGATATGGCAGAGGAGAGCCGCAAGCTAATACAGGCCTGCGGGGATGAAATCAAAGAGCTTGAGGATCGATTTGGCTTCTTCGCGATCAGTGTGCTTAATGGAATCGAAGTCGTCGATATCGAGTACCCTGTTGTGCAATACCCAGAGAAGGTCACGTCTTTCAATTTCGATAAAGATCCTGTCGTCGAGGGAACCCTGCTGGGAATCAAGGGTCAGTACCTGATACTCGATAAGGGAGTCATTAATCTGCGGCGCTTCTCAGGTTATGACATTCAATTCAATCACTAAGACAAACCAGGTTAGGCAATGATGAGAAACGCCCAAGCCAGGACGACCTATCTGAAAGATTACCGGCCGCCTGCTTTTACTATCGAGACAACCGATCTCGTTTTCGACCTTTACGAGAATGAAACGCTGGTCGTTGCCAAGCTGCTGTTTAAGCGCAACGAAGAGTCGCCTGAGAGTGAAACCGACACGCTTGTGCTGCACGGACGGCACATGGAATTAAAAAAATTGTTCGTGCATGGCAAACGGCTGAAGTCCAATCAATTCCTGATGGACGATGACACGCTGACTATTCCTGAGTTGAGTTTCTTCGTGGGTGGACCGACGCAGCAATTTACCATGGAGATCCATACCCGCCTTGAGCCTCAAAATAACACCGCCCTAGAGGGCCTGTATAAATCCAGGAAGATGTTCTGCACTCAGTGCGAGGCGGAAGGCTTTCGACGCATCACCTATTACCTTGATCGCCCGGATGTGATGTCTACCTTTACCACGACCATCAAGGCCGATCGGGATAAGTATCCGGTACTGCTGTCCAATGGCAACAACATTGCCAGTGGTACGGTTGAAAAAGATGCGAGTCGGCACTGGGTGACCTGGGAGGATCCGTTCAAGAAACCCGCCTATCTGTTCGCGTTGGTGGCGGGTGACCTACGTAGCCTGGATGACAGCTTCACCACCTGTAACGGCAGAGACATCAAGTTGCAGATTTTTGTTGAACAGAAAGAGATTGATAAATGTGATCACGCTATGTTGTCCCTGAAAAATGCCATGCGCTGGGATGAAGAGACCTATGGGCGCGAATACGACCTGGATATCTTCATGATCGTTGCGGTGGATGACTTCAATATGGGGGCTATGGAGAACAAGGGGCTGAATATCTTCAACACGGCGTGTGTACTGGCCGAACCCAATACGACTACTGACCTGGCGTTTCAACGTGTAGAGGCTGTCGTAGCTCATGAATATTTCCACAACTGGTCCGGGAATAGGGTGACATGCCGGGACTGGTTTCAGCTAAGCCTGAAAGAAGGTTTTACAGTATTTCGCGATTCAGAATTTTCTGCAGACATGGGCTCGCGTACAGTTAAACGCGTCGAAGAAGTAAATTTTTTGAAGACTGCGCAGTTTGCTGAGGATGCCGGACCGATGGCCCATTCAGTGAGACCTGACTCCTATATGGAGATCTCAAATTTTTACACGGTCACGATTTATGAGAAGGGGGCCGAGGTTGTCAGGATGATAAGTCTCATTCTGGGTGCAGAAAATTTCCGAAAGGGATCAGACCTATACTTCGACAGGCACGATGGGCAGGCCGTCACCACCGAAGACTTCGTTAAGGCCATGGAAGATGCCAGCGGTGTCGATCTCGGCCAATTCCGACGCTGGTATAGCCAGGCGGGCACGCCGGTACTGAATGTCACCGGTGAGTACGATGCTCAGCACAAGCACTATACCCTGACAGTAGAGCAACATTGCCCGGATACTCCTGGTCAGAATAATAAGCAGCCATTTCAGATACCGCTGGGTGTGGGCCTTATCGATCCGCGAGGCGAAGCAGTTACACTCAAGTTGAAGGACGAGCCAGACGCTGCTCGGCCGGTTATCAATAGAGTATTGAAGGTGGATCAGCAGTCACAGCAGTTCGTATTCACCGGTGTCGTTGAAAAACCCGTGCCTTCGCTGCTGCGAAGTTTCAGTGCACCGATAAGGCTTAACTTCGATTACTCACGAGAAGAGCTGTTTTTCCTGATGGTGCATGACAGCGACGGTTTTAACCGCTGGAATGCGGCTCAATTACTCGCCATCGAGGTGATTCATGAATTGCAGCAATGCCGCCTCGACGGTCAACAAGGCGAGGTCCCACAAATCCTCATAGACGCCTACAGCGGCGTATTGGATTCGGTACTGGCGCCGAACGAGCTGGACAAGGCGATGATCGCTCATCTACTGGTGCTACCGACCGAGGGTTCTCTGATTGAGCTGGCGGAGCTTGCGGATGTAGACGCTATTCATGGAGTAAGAGAAGCTATTGCCGACACCCTCGCGCTACGGCTGGAGGACAAATTCGCCGTGGTATATGAGGCGAACCGCAGCGATGCGCCCTACCAGGCAGATGCAGCGTCGATAGCACAGCGCGCATTAAAAAACCTGGCGCTGGCTTACCTGATGAGAACGGGCCGGGATGAATGGATCCAGGCCGCCGATGCACAGTTTGCTAATGCCTCCAATATGACCGATCGAATGGCTGCCTTACGCTGCCTGGTCAATGCCGAGTCGGACCGCGATAGAGAGCTGGCTACCCTGGCACTGCAAACGCTTTATGCACAATGGCAACATGAGCCGTTGGTAGTAGACCAGTGGTTTGCCGTGCAGGCCACCTGCCAGTTACCCCAGACGCTAGATAAGGTGCATCAACTACTGGAGCATGAGGCCTTCGACATTCGAAATCCCAATAAAATTCGTTCGCTGATCGGCGCTTTCTGCGGTCAGAATTTCACCGGCTTTCATGCTGTCAGTGGAGCGGGTTATGAATTCCTGGCCGATCGGGTGCTGCAGTTGGACAAGCTCAACCCACAGATCGCCGCTCGGCTGCTCACGCCACTGACGCGTTGGAAAAAATTCGACAGCACCCGTCAGGCGATGATGCAGGAACAGTTGCAGCGCATCAAAGCCGAAGCCGAGCTCTCGAAAGACGTGTTCGAGGTGGTGGTAAAAAGCACAGCAATCTAAAACTGATAGGCTGCCGCCAGTAGTCTCGCTGTAAGCAAACGTGGTCCGACTGCAAGAAAGAATGGCCAAAACTTGTTCAGAGGCTCCCTAGGATACTTCCTGGATATCGGTCAGCGGGATATCCCTGGCGCGTTCCGCCGCCTCCATAAAGTCCTCGATCTCGTTGAAATTAAGATAGCGATAGATGTCATCCGCCATAGTATTGATGCTGGTCATGTAGTGCATGTATTCGCCCATGGTGGGAATCTTGCCCAGTACGGAACTCACCGCTGCCAGCTCGGAAGAAGCCAGGAAGACCTTGGCATCTTGCCCCAGTCTATTGGGGAAATTTCGGGTGGAGGTTGAAACCACCGTGGATTCGGCCGCGACTCTGGCCTGGTTCCCCATACACAATGAGCACCCCGGCATCTCGGTGCGGGCGCCGGCGACACCGAAGACATTGTAAACGCCTTCCTCGCTTAACTGATATTGATCCATCTTAGTCGGTGGTGCGATCCATAGCCGGGTGGGCAGGGCGCCCTCTACCTGCTTCAACACTTCACTGGCGGCACGGAAATGGCCGATGTTAGTCATGCATGAGCCGATAAATACCTCATCGATTGGTGCGCCTTGCACCTCTGACAGTGGCTTGACGTCATCCGGATCATTGGGGCAAGCCAGCAGGGGCTCGGTTATTTCATTCAGATCGATGTCGATGATCTTAAAATACTCGGCGTCGGCATCCGCTTCCAGCAATTCCGGATTTTCCAGCCACTCTTCCATGGCGCGGGCACGCCGCTCCAGTGTTCTTGCATCCTGGTAGCCATTGGCAATCATCCAGCGCAGTAGAGTAATGTTGGACTTGAAATATTCGATGATGGATTGCCTGCCGAGTCGAATCGTGCAGCCGCCGGCGGAACGCTCGGCCGAGGCGTCGGAGATTTCAAATGCCTGCTCGACTTTGAGATCGGGCAGTCCTTCTATCTCCAGAATGCGTCCGGAGAAGATGTTCTTCTTGCCTTTCTTTTCAAGTGTCAGCTCACCACTGCGTAGCGCCGCATAAGGAATCGAGTTAACCAGGTCCCGCAGCGTAATGCCCGGCTGCATCTCTCCGCTGAATCGCACCAGTACCGATTCAGGCATATCCAGTGGCATGATGCCGGTGGCCGCCGCGAAAGCGACCAGTCCGGAGCCGGCAGGAAAGGAAACACCGATAGGGAAGCGCGTATGGGAATCGCCGCCGGTTCCCACCGTGTCTGGCAGTAGCATGCGATTGAGCCAGGAGTGGATGATGCCGTCGCCGGGACGCAGCGCAACGCCTCCACGCGTCTGTATAAAGTCCGGCAAGGTGTGTTGAGTTTCGATATCCACCGGTTTCGGGTAGGCAGCGGTGTGACAGAATGATTGCATCACCAGGTCGGCCGAAAAGCCAAGACAGGCGAGGTCTTTCAGCTCATCACGGGTCATGGGACCGGTTGTGTCCTGACTGCCGACGGTAGTCATGGCGGGCTCGCAATAACTACCGGGGCGTACGCCCTCTACGCCACAGGCCTTACCCACCATCTTCTGTGCCAGGGTAAAGCCCCTGTCGGAATCCTGGCCGGTAACTGGGGAGCGAAATACCTCGCTCGGTTCCAGATCCAGTGCTTCGCGGGCTTTTTGTGTGAGGCCGCGCCCGATAATCAGGGGAATACGCCCGCCGGCACGCACTTCATCCAGCAGGACTTCGGTTTTCAGTTCGAATTCCGTGACCAGTTCGCCACCGTCATGCCGGGTAATCTTGCCGGCATACACATCGATATCGATGATGTCGTCGGTATTCAGGCTCTCTACATCGCACTCGAATGGCAGTGCGCCGGCGTCCTCCATGGTGTTGAAGAAGATAGGCGCAATATTGCCGCCGATACAGACTCCGCCATCACGCTTGTTGGGGATATGGGGAATATCATCACCGATAAACCACAACACGGAATTGGTTGCAGATTTCCTGGAGGATCCGGTACCCATGACATCACCCACCAGGGCTACCGGATGACCGGTCTTTTCGAGTTCGTTGATTTGTTGCTCGGCGTTGGTGACGCCTTCCCGTGGGTTTTTGTACATCGCCTTGGCATGCAGCGGGATATCGGGTCGTGACCAGGCGTCCTGGGCAGGGGAGAGATCATCGGTATTGGTTTCGCCGGGGACCTTAAACACCGCCACGGTAAGTTGCTGTGGAATCTCCTGCCGATTGGTGAACCATTCCGCATCTGCCCAGGACTGCATTACTCGCTGGGCATGGTCGTTGCCGTGGCTGGCTCGTTCTGCGACATCGTGAAAGGCATCGAACATGAGTAGTGTATGACATAGCTCGTCGGCAGCGGCATTGGCCAATTCACTATCGTCCAGTAACTCCACCAGGGTAGAAATGTTATACCCTCCCAGCATGGTGCCAAGCAGTTTGACCGCCAGTTGTTTGTCGATTAGTGGTGACGAGGCAGCTCCTGTCGCAACAGCAGACAGGAATCCGGCTTTTACATAAGCCGCCTCATCGACTCCTGGCGGTACACGATTCGAAATCAGATCGACGATGAAATCTTCTTCACCGGCGGGAGGTTGCTTTAGCAGTTCAACCAGCTCGGCAACTTGTTGGGCGGAAAGGGGTTTTGGGACGACGCCTTGTTTGGCGCGCTCGGCAACTTGTTCTCTGTAGGCTTCTAACACAAAGTTTTCCTCGTGAGCTGAACCTGAAGGTGAATCGAGTACGGTGTGCCTTTGCAAGCTCAAGAGAACAACCAGGGAGTGTTGTCTGGCTCTTGATGCCGCCTTAAGTGTGCGGAATCACTTTCAGATGGAGTGTATTGGCGAACTATTATGGGTGTGGTTCTGAACCTGTTTAGCGCAGGTTGCGGCCACGTATTCATGTGCAGCGAATGCACAGTGAGCCATAGCAGTCGGGTAAATCGTGTGCGTATTCTATTGTAAATTCACGTAAAAATCCAGTTGGCCCGAGAGGCAGTGCCGAGCAATTGCAATAATTCCCATCAAAAATCGGGTCGCCCAGGGCAGTGTAAAATTTGTGCAGACTTGCTAAAGTCTGCAACTTAAAATCCGATTTAGAATTCTAGCAGCCCAGAAAAATCCATTTTATGAGATCCGTAAAGACACCCTGCATCGGTATTTGCTCGACGACTTCACTCGGTGATTCGGTGTGTCGTGGATGCAAGCGCTATGCCTTCGAAGTCATTCAGTGGAACGGCTATGACGAGGAGGCGAAAGCGGCGGTATTGAATCGTATCGAAAAACTCGTGTGTCAGATTCTGGAGAACAAGCTGCGTATATTTTCGGTACCGAATCTGAAATCTGGATTGGAGCGGGCACAGGTTCGCTACGATCCCCTGCTGTCGCCCTATTGCTGGCTGCACAATTTGCTCAAGCAACACCATCAGCAGATCGAAGATATTCGGGAGTATGGTGTGACTGCGCTACCGGGCTTTACTGAGCTGAGCATGGCCAGGCTGAGTGAAGTCATCGAACAGGAACTGTTGCTCCTGTGTGAGGCGCACTTCGACCGTTACTATGAGGTTCCCAAAGCCAGCGATCTGGCCTAGGAACTCTCTGAACACTCTTTAGAAGGCAAGCGTGTGTAACTGAATTCTCGTGCCGCTGATCTCCCCATACCATCCCTGCGTGTCCCAGTCGCCCAGTACGACACGCGTTCCCCTGTCGCTGCCGTTGACCGGATCATCGAAGTGGAGTTTGTGAACGGCGGGCCGGTGGGTGTGCCCGTGAATGAGTATGGATTGGCGGGTTTCTCTGCAGAGTTGTAGGACTGCTTCGGAGTTCACGTCCATGATGGCAGTGTCTTTCTGCGCTGTGGCTTGTTGGCTTTGCTGTCGCGCCTGCTCGGCGAATGCCCGCCGTTCCTTTAGCGGTTTGGCGAGAAACTCCTGCTGCCAGGATGATTGCCGAACCGTTTCTCGAAATTGCATGTAGTCCACATCGTCGATGCAGAGACTGTCGCCGTGTAACAGAACTACGGTCCCGGCATCGGTGTCGAGCAGGAATGGTTCGAAGATCAGCTGCGCACCACAGGTCGAAGCAAAAGCCTCGCCTATCAGGAAATCACGGTTACCGTGCAGGATATGAATGAGGGGGCCTGTGTCGGTAAATGCCCGCAATCCTGCTGAAATTTCGGTAATCAGCTGGCTCTGTTCATCGTCGCCGATCCACACGTCAAATAGATCTCCGAGGATATAAAGGGCGCTGCAATCGCCCTGGTTGGAGTCGAGAAACTGCAGTAGCGCGGCGCTGATGTCGGGTCTGGACTCTTCCAGGTGCAGATCTGATATGAACAGGATGCGGCCGGGCAAGATCAGTCTTCTTGCACTATTTGAGTCGATTCGATGATCACTTCGTTGACGGGAACGTCCTGGTGACCGCCCTGTGAAGTGGTGTCGCAGGTCTTAATCTTGTTCACAACATCCATGCCATCGCTGACGCGTCCGAATACTGCGTAGCCCCAGCCCTGGTCTGTCTTGTTGCGGTGATTAAGAAAATGATTGTCACCAACATTGATAAAAAATTGCGAAGTTGCCGAGTGTGGGTCCGAACTCCGTGCCATTGCCAGGGTGCCAGTTAGGTTATCGAGACCGTTGTCGGCCTCATTTTCGACCGGATCGCCATTGGGTTTCTGGCGCATTCCCGTTTCGAAACCGCCGCCCTGGACCATGAAATCATCGATAATCCGATGAAAAACAGTACCGTCGTAGAAGCCATCTTGTGCATATTGCATGAAATTCGCGGCTGATTTTGGGGCTTTCTCCAAATCCAGTTCGACAGTTATAGGGCCGTAGTTGGTGTTGAGCACGATCATCATTATTACCTTTTAGAATACCATTGCAGATACTGCACAATTTTTTGTTAATGCTTTGTTCCCGAACGGTTATAATAAGTGTTTTGGTATTCCCTAGAAAGCCCCGATCACGCTAGTCACGCCTCACAAGGTTTCATACACATAGAAGTTAAGCAATGACAGATTCCGACTCGGATAGCAAGGACCCGTCTGCGGGTTCAGCAGCCTCGAATTTTATCCGCAATATGATTGCCCAGGACCTTGCCTCACAGAAGCATGGGGGTCGCGTGCATACACGATTTCCACCCGAACCGAATGGCTACCTGCATATCGGTCACGCGAAATCTATCTGTTTGAACTTCGGCGTTGCGAAGGAGAACGGGGGTCATTGCAATCTGCGCTTTGACGATACCAACCCGGCCAAGGAAAGCCAGGAATTCGTAGATGCCATTAAAGACAATATTGCCTGGCTGGGATTCAACTGGCATGGCGAGGTGCGCTATTCATCGTCCTATTTCGATTATCTGTATGACTTTGCGGTGCAGTTGATAGAAAAATCCCAGGCATTTGTCTGCAGTCTCAGCCCTGAGGAGTCGCGAGAACATCGAGGCTCGCTGACCGAGCCCGGCAGGAATAGCCCGGATCGGGACAGGAGCGTTGCAGAGAATCTGCAGTTGTTCGCAAGAATGCGAGGGGGTGAATTCGCCGAGGGCGAGTATAGCCTGCGCGCGAAGATCGATATGGGCTCACCGAATATCAACATGCGAGATCCGGTACTGTACCGAATCAGGCATATCGATCATCACCAGACTGGAGATAAATGGTGTATCTACCCGACCTATGACTATACGCATTGCATTTCCGATGCGATCGAGAACATAACACATTCATTATGTACACTGGAGTTTGAAGATCACCGCCCCTTGTATGACTGGATTCTTCACAAGCTTGATAGTGGCAGTTTGCGGTCGGTTAGTGATTTGTCAGATAGCAATTTCGATTATGTGCTACCGGAACAGACCGAATTCGCAAAACTCAAACTGAATTTCACGATGATGGGCAAACGCAATCTGAAGGAGATGGTAGAGTCCGGCGTGGTCAATGGCTGGGATGACCCCCGCATGCCGACACTTGCCGGAATGCGTAGGCGGGGATTTACGCCCGCCTCGATCAAAAACTTCTGTGAGAGTGTGGGTGTGAGTCGCAGCGAAAGCGTGGTGGATATGAGTATGCTGGAACACGCCATTCGGGAAGATCTGGACAGCAGCGCACCGCGTGCCATGTGTGTGCTGAATCCATTGAAGCTAGTGCTCAGCAATGTCGATGAGGGTCAGGCAGAACATTTAGAGCTTGCCAGACATCCAAAAGATGAGTCGATGGGAAGAAGAACAGTCCCGTTTAGCCGGGAGCTGCTCATCGATCGGTCTGACTTCGAAGCAGAGCCACCACCAGGATTCAAGCGACTGATACCCGGTGGGGAAGTGAGGTTGCGCGGTGCCTATATCATTCGTTGTGATGAGGTTGTCGAAGATAGTAAAGGAGTGGTTCAGCAGCTCAATTGCACGATCGACAAAGACACACTCGGCAAACGCCCGCAAGGCAGAAAGGTCAAAGGTGTTATTCACTGGGTCTCGGCAGCCCATGGGGTAAAGGCAAAGCTGCGTCTGTATGACAGGCTCTTTAATGTCCAAATCCCGGAAGGAAAAGATGTGCAGGACTACCGCCAGGTACTCAACCCGGATTCCCTGATCGAGTTAAACGAGTGTATGGTCGAGCCCTCCGCAGTGGCTGAGGGTGCCTCGCCAAACTACCAATTCGAGAGGGAAGGCTACTTCCGACTCGATGCGATCGATTCCACCGATGAATTGCCGGTTTTCAATCGTACTATCACCCTGCGAGATTCATGGTCATCAAAGTGATTGATTCAAGGTTTACATGATAGTTATCTATAACAGCCTGACGCAGCAAAAAGAAGAATTCAAACCGATCGATGCGGGGCGAGTTCGCATCTATGTCTGTGGCATAACGACCTACGACTACTGTCACCTGGGCCATGCACGCATGCTGGTGGCTTTCGATGTTGTAGTGCGCTACCTCCGGGCGCGTGGTCTTGAGGTGACCTATGTGCGAAATATTACTGACATCGATGACAAGATACTGGCGCGGGCTACGGAGAATAATGAACTATTCTCGGACCTGACTGCCCGCTTTATCGACGCCATGCATGAGGACGAAACTGCCCTGTCTATCCTGCCTCCCGATCTGGAACCGAGGGCTACTGCGCACATCGAACAGATCATCGCCATGACAGAGACTCTAATCGCCCGGGATTTTGCCTACCGGGCCGACAATGGGGATGTTTACTTCGCCGTTACACGCTTTCCTGACTACGGCAAACTGTCGAAGAAGAAACTGGACGAATTGCTCGAAGGTGCGCGTATCGCAGTGGGTGAATTGAAGCGGGATCCGCGAGATTTCGTGTTGTGGAAGTCCTCCCCGGATGATGGGGTTGGTTGGGATTCTCCTTGGGGCTATGGCCGTCCCGGCTGGCATATCGAGTGTTCGGCGATGTCGACCTGTGCGCTGGGTGATAATTTTGATATTCACGGCGGCGGCACGGACCTGTTGTTTCCACATCATGAGAATGAGATCGCTCAATCTGAGGCGGCGACTGGCACTAAGTTTGTCAATGTCTGGATGCACAACGGCCCGCTCAGGATTGACGACGAAAAGATGTCCAAATCACTGGGAAATTTCTTTACCGTGAGGGAAGTGCTCAAGAGCTACGACGCCGAAGTAGTACGTCACTTGCTGATAGCCAGTCATTACCGGAGCCCGATTAATTATTCACCGCAGAGCCTGCAGCAATCGGCCAGCGCACTGGAGCGCTTCTATATCGCGTTGCAGGATTTGGACCTGAGCGGAGCCAAATCATTGACCAATAGCCGTTTCGAGAAGGCATTCTTCAGTGCCATGGATGATGACTTCAATACGCCCGAGGCATTCAGTGTCCTGTTCGAGATGGCTAAAGAGATAAATAAGCTCAAGGCTGAGGATGCAGACAGCGCCAATCAGGTCGGGGCATTATTGGTAAAATTGGGAGGATATCTGGGTATCCTGCAGCAACATCCTGCAGAGTTTTTACGTAGCGCGGTCAGCGTCGATATTGACGCAGCAGAAATTGAGCAACTAATAGGCGCAAGAGAGCAGGCCCGTGCCGATAAAGACTGGCACAAGGCTGATCAGATCCGCGACCAGCTCACGGCCATGAAGGTAGTCGTGGCGGATGGTGCGGATGGCAGCAGCTGGCGCATAGAGCGATAATCTGCGCCCGGCTATATTGACCCGAAAAATTAAGCACTTACGGGAAGGATTTAAGACTAGAGATCAACGGGGGCAGCATTGGATTGCCGCATTGACTGGCCTAATCGACGCCGGTATTATGCCGTCCTCCTGAAATTGATGTATTTGGGATATAGCGGGGTATAGCGCAGTCTGGTAGCGCGCTTGCTTTGGGAGCAAGATGTCGGGAGTTCAAATCTCTCTACCCCGACCAAATTTCCAGTAGTTCGTCGTACTTCTTGTAGTAACGACGTGCATTCAAACCGAACGATGGTGGCCGTAGCTCAGTTGGTAGAGCCCCGGACTGTGACTCCGGTTGTCGCGGGTTCAACCCCCGTCGGCCACCCCACTATTCTCTGCAAAGCTGTTAATACACTCGCTTGCTGCGGTATGCTGAAGGGCGTCAGGTACAGCCCTGGTCCCAAGTTTATGTCCTCAGATAAAGTGAAAACAATCGATGCTGCGCGCACCACGGTCGCCGAGCTCAATACCGATGTGCCGGCCATCATGGATCTCAGGCAGCAGGGACTGCGTGGGCGCCTCGCCAGCGCCTACCGAAACCTCTCGCTGGTGCTGGCTGGAATGTATACCGGGCTGAGTTGCGGAGGTACTCCGAATACCCACCATAGCTATGAAGAAGACCCTTCCGGTAAGAAGCCCGATAAGCGTCCATTATAGAAACCAAAGATTTCCGATAGTTGGTGTACAATACTGCCCGCTTTTCATGCGCCCGTAGCTCAGCCGGATAGAGCACCGGCCTTCTAAGCCGGGGGTTGCAGGTTCAAGTCCTGCCGGGCGCGCCACTTTTCTCATAATGTGAATCTTTCACATATTTATAAAAAACAACAATTTACTAAAGAATATTAGTAAGCTCCCCGATATAATTAACGTAAGGTGTTGTATTTCGGCCCAGGTCAGGATTGAATTCTTGTCGCTGGGCCATTTACTTTACGGCACGGGTATCCTGCCGGTGCCTTGCATCGGCAGGATGCTTTTCTTCTCAGTGGGGCAGGCGATGATGTCATCCTGCCCGGACTCCCGCCAATCGGTACAGGGAATTAGTTCGTAGCCTCCGGTTTTCCTGGCCCTGGCGCCTCTTCTGCGGGCCTTGCTGCCATCAGTCTTGCGAGTATTGAAGGTGAATAGTGCATAGTCCGCCGGCAAGGATTGAAGCAATGATTCGACAGAGTCGAATGACATCTCGCCTGAATAGCTCACTTCGCAGACGATGATTGGCCGGTATTGCTGCAGGGTTTGCTCAAGACCCGCCAACACCTTGCTTTCAAACCCTTCCACGTCGATCTTCATCAGGTCGACTTGCCCAATGGGAAATTCTTCGAAGTATTCATCACCCCTGGCAAGCGCCAGTTCACCGGCAGCCTGATTGCCTTTGCCGGTGGTGCTGGCATCGAAGGAGCCAATTCCCTGGTTTCTTCCGGTAGGGGCATAGAAGGTGAGCTTTTCAGTAGCATCGCTCAGGCCAATCCTGTGAAGCTCTACGTTTTCAAGCTGGTTCAATTTGATATGCCGCCGCAGTCGATTGCTGACCTCGGCGAACGGTTCGAAAGCGTGTACCTGGTCTGCAAGCCGTGACATGAACAGGCTGTGCTGCCCGATGTTGGCACCCACGTCACAGAAGCAAGTGAGCCGATCGGAATCGGGTTGGGAGGAGTTGATGTTGTGGAGTGTGTCACCCAGGAAATAGAGCAAGGGTTTCTCGAAGGCGTCGTAGTAATAGATACTGAACTCGATGCTGTTATTCAGGTTGCCTTCAAAGCGTAGCCCGTAGAAGTCTTTGCTGAAGGGAAAGTCAAGCTGGTCACCGCGTGCACAGAGCTTTTTATAGACCGACTTCCGGAGCCTGGGCCGCAACCAGGATTGCCGCCACAGCACGCGGTAAAAACTATGCGCCAGGCTCATTCCGGTTCCGATGATCTGTGTGCTCTACAGTGGGAATGGGTCGAGGGACCAGGTCAGCCTTCAGGTAGAGTGGGTGTGCGGGCTGTCGAGTCTGATTAATTTTCAGACAATAAAGATCGGACAGCTGTTGTCGTAGTTGGTCTGCTCTGGACAAAAAATTACCCTCGCTGCCCCAGCAGGCGATGGTTCGATCGGCCGCCCGGTAGGCCTTGCTGATCCAGAATTGGTTGCGTCGACCCACTGGATCTGCGGCGCGCTTCAGGTCTTTGGGATGCGTGGCTCTGTAGGCAAACAAGTTAACGATTTCCATGCTGCTGAATCCCCAGGATTTTGCAAAACCGACACAACGTCGAATCGTCGCATCATCTTGGTGCTGATCGGCGGTTGATGGATTCAAGCCAATAAACAGCACCCTGCCATGACCGCCCGGCCAGCCCCGCTCGAGGCTGTAGCGATAGCGTCGACAACGAGAAAACCGGGCGTTTTGTGAAGTGTATTGCATTTCTGGACAGACCTGGGTGGTTGAGACTGGTAAATTCGAAAAAACCGGCAATAATAAGGCCAGCTACTCGTTAGTGCCCATCTTCGCCATGCCTTGGCTGGCTAGCTTAGATTTCGAATCGGCCGCCGGAGAGCAGTAGTTTGGTTTTGTTCTTCGGCGACTTTCACTCCTTGCTGAACATTCTCCTGTTTTCCAAGCATTGACTTCGCTTCGAATGTTCAGTTCCAATCCCAAGCTTTGATGTGTGCTTCATTTAGCCCATTCTAAATCATTTTCTTGAAATCTTGCGGATGTGATATAGCCTATGTGCTGGTGTAAGGATCACGGTCTTGCCAGGACATGCCGATAGCAAGGTCAATCGAGGTAAACTAAATGTTAGCAGTAATAGGGGGAACCGGTTTAGCGGAGGTGAACGGTTTCGAATCGGCCGGGCGCAAGAGGCTCAACACGCCTTATGCCGAGAAACGGGTATGGGTTGAGCTGCTGCAGTATCGCAACAATACGCTGGCATTCCTGCCGCGACATGGCAAGAACCATGTCATACCTCCGCACAAGGTCAACTACCGCGCCAATCTGTGGGCATTGCACAAGCTGGGTGTAACACAGATCGTCGCGGTTAATGCGGTTGGCGGAATCCACGAGAATCTCGCGCCCGGCAGCTTCGCCATTCCTGATCAGATCATCGATTACACCTACGGCCGGTCGACCACCTATTTTGAGGAGGATATAGAGTCGGTTACACACATCGACTTCACTTATCCCTTTGCGAAAACGCTACGCCGGGCCTTGCTGGATAGCGCCAACGCGGCCAACAAGGCATGTCCGATAATGGATGGCGGGGTGTATGGCTGCATGCAGGGTCCGAGACTCGAAACCGCCGCGGAAGTAAGCAAGCTGAAGCGGGACGGATGCGATCTGCTGGGGATGACTGCCATGCCGGAGGCGGCGTTAGCCCGTGAACTCGGCATGGATTACGCCATGCTGGCTTTGTCGGTGAACTGGGCAGCCGGATTGTCCGATGGTGAAATTTCCATGGAGGACATTACCGCCGTGGTCGAAGAGGGCATGGACTTCGTAGTCTGTGTGTTGCAATCGCTGGTTCAGAGCCAGGCCGGGAACAGCAGCCGTTAGAAATCCTCTTAGAAGCCGAATTCCGGCTGTGGCAGATCAGGCAACTCATAGGGAACCACTAGAATTACGATTCCCAGGGCCGGGTGATCCAGGTAATGAAATTCGGTGCTGCGCATCTCCCGATCCTGTTGCATGTGATAGGTCTTGATAGCATGGTAGATGAGCGCTGCACCCCCGGTAGCGTCGTTGCCTTGCGAGTCCGCTATCGCCGCCGGGATGGCGGGTAAATTCCAATCGTTGTCACGATCTTCCACGATGCTGAATTCGTTCAGCCACAGATCGGCATCCACCACAACCCGGTCCTGATTTTCGTTGAATCGTATCGTCAGGCTGCCTTCCAGTTCGTGGTGCTCTCCGTAAGCCAGGCCCCCCTGCACATAGACGGGCTCAGCCTGGGCAACACCAGTTACCACCTGCCGCCACAAACCATGAAATAACAGCCGGTGGTCCGCCGACCTTTGCAGCTCTCGATTGGTTTGCTGGAAGTCGCTGGCGGAAGGGGGGAGTTGCACATAATCGTCCCGAGCCAGGTCGAAGAATCGGAATTCCCCGGCTGCTTGCGCCGCCTGTGGTCCGGTTGCCAGGATTGCCGCGTTGCGCTGGACCTCAGCCAGTTCGGCTACGGACAATGCTTGCTCACTGGCGATTTCTGTTTCAGGCGAATCGGTCACTCGCAGGGTTTCGGTTAGGAGTAGATCCGACAGCAGATCCAGCCTGCGTAGTTTTTCCGGATAAGCCAGTTCCAGACGCTCGGCCTGCCAGCGTTCTTGTGCTCTGTCGGCGGGAGACTCGTTGCTGAATACCGACACCTCTATCTGGAACCACCTGTCCTGCGTGGTGGCTTCACCAGCAATCAGCAGCAGGGAGGTAAATGCAGCGAGGCTCACCCCCGGTTTACGCGTGGACAGCGCAGACAAGAGAGTAGCGATACCCGCTATTGATTGGGTTGTTCGAAATACCTGCATAGACATTCGACTCTAAGCCGCCTGCTGATCGAGTAGCTTGAACTTATCCAGCAACTCAGCGATGAAGTCCAGTTTGTCGCTAGCATCTTCGCTGCTGTGTTTGAATTGTAATTGATTAGCCCCGGATAGTTTATAGTGCAGGGGTTCGTCCTGGACGAGCTGCACAAGGGACATGGGGTCGACCTGGGTCTGGCTAATAAATTCGATACGTCCACCGCTCACATTGCCGTCAATTTTACGAATTCCCAGGAACTCTGCCTTCAGTTTCAGGCGGGTAAGCCTGAACAACAGCTTGAGAGTTTCCGGTAGCAGGCCGAAGCGGTCAATCATTTCCACTTGCAGGTCCTGCAACTCGTCCTCGTCTAGCGACGATGAAATGCGCTTATACATGATCAGACGGGTGTGCACATCCGGCAGGTAATCCTCGGGAATGAGCGCCGGAATTCGCAGATTGACCTCGATCGATTTGTTCAGATCGAGCTCCGGGCTTGGAGCCTTGCCGGCCTTGATCGCTGCGACCGCCTCTTCCAGCATTTCTGTATAGAGTGTAAATCCGATCTTCTGCATATGGCCACTCTGCTCATCCCCCAGCAATTCGCCGGCACCCCTGATTTCCAGGTCGTGACTGGCCAGGGTGAAGCCCGCACCCAGGGTGGTAGCCGTCTGGATTGCCTCGATGCGTTTCTGCGCATCAGAACTCAGCCGGCTGTGCTCGGGAAGCAGCAAATACGCATAGGCCTGATGATGGGAACGACCAACCCGGCCTCTTAACTGATGCAATTGGGCGAGACCGAATTTGTCGGCCCTGTGAATAAGTATGGTGTTGGCGCTGGGTATATCGATGCCGGTCTCGATGATCGTAGTACAGACCAGAATGTTGTAACGCTTGTGGTAAAAATTACCCATGACTTTTTCCAGCTCACGTTCCGCCATCTGTCCGTGGGCGATACAGATGCGTGCCTGGGGAATGATCTCCTGCAGATGCTCCGCAGCTCGCTCGATGGTCTTCACTTCATTGTGCAGGAAGAATACCTGTCCGCCCCTGAGTAATTCTCTGGACACGGCTTCCTTTATCAGGCTGTCCTGTTGCTCCCGGACAAAGGTCTTTACCGATAAGCGCTTAGCCGGTGGCGTCACGATCAGGGACAAGTCACGGATACTCGACAACGCCATATTTAATGTTCTGGGAATCGGTGTCGCCGTAAGCGTCAGAATGTCCACATCGGCACGCAGCGATTTGAGTTTCTCCTTTTGTCGAACCCCGAAGCGATGTTCCTCGTCGATAATCAGCAAGCCAAGATTACTGTAGTCGATATCCGTATGCAGGAGCTTGTGGGTGCCGATCAATACATCAGTCTTGCCATTGACTACCCGTTGCAGGCTTTTTTTTTGTTCGTTGGCAGTCTTAAAACGAGAGATCACATCCACCAAAATTGGCCAGTCGGCAAACCGATCCTTAAAGCTCTCGAAATGTTGTTGAGCAAGCAGCGTCGTAGGGACCAGAATGGCGACCTGTTTATTATTCTGCACGGCAACAAACGCAGCGCGCATCGCAACTTCGGTCTTACCAAAGCCCACGTCACCACATACCAGTCGATCCATGGTGCGTTTACTCTGCATATCTTCAATTACGGCTTCAATGGCGTTTTCCTGATCGGCAGTTTCTTCGAAAGGAAATGAAGCAGAAAACTTTTCATACTCTTCTGCGTCAACGCTGTATTCGTATCCCTTCTTTGCCTGACGGCGGGCATAGATATCCAATAATTCTACTGCGACATCGTGAATTTTTTCAGCCGCCTTGCGCTTGGTCTTCTGCCACTGATCACTACCCAGATGATGCAGTGGGGCACCTTCCTGATCGGCGCCACTGTAACGACTGATGAGATGAAGCGATGCAACCGGTACGTAGAGTTTCGCGTCGTCAGCGTATTCCAGTGTCAAAAATTCTGTAGTCTGTCCATCTGTCGTGATGGTCTGTAGTCCACGATAGCGGCCGACTCCATGATCGATGTGCACAACGGCATCATCGGCTCTGAGTTCGGTCAGGTTCTTGATGATCAGATCGGTATTGCTTTGGGATTTACGGCGGCGCCGACGCTGCGCGATGCGGTTCCCAAACAGCTGAGCTTCGCTGATGAGAATCAGTTTTTCATCCGCTAACCACAGACCCTGATCCAGCGATGCAATAGTTATGCAGGGCGATGCCTCACTCTCCAGAAAGTCTTCCCAATGTGCCACGGGTTGGGCATCGATGCCGATATGCTTCAGCACTTCCAGCAGTGTCTCCCGGCGACCCGCAGTTTCGGCGCAAAATAAAACTCGACCATGGCGTTGTTCAAGAAATTTCTGAACGGCACTGAAGGGTTTCTGTAATCGTGCATTGCTGGCGAGATCGGGCATTGTGGTGCTACCCAGGCTCATTGCATCAGCATGGTTCCTGATCTCTATCTGTTGGTAATCTTTAAACCTGGCCAGTATCTCGTCGATACGCAGGAAGATAGCGTCCGGCTCGAGGATGGGTCGAAAGCGGTCTATCTGGCGATCCTCATGGCGACTCTTTATATCCTGCCAGAATTTATCGCCGGCTTGTTTCAGATCGCTGTCCCTGAATATCGTTGTAGTGGGTGGGAGAAAATCGAACAGGCAGTCAAGTTTCTCGAAAAACACGGCGAGGTAATACTCCAGCCCGGGAGAGTTAATACCGTCGCTGACATCTTGATAGAGTGGGCATTGACGCAGGTCGATATCGAATAGTTCGTGAAACTTGTTGCGGAAAGTTGAGATGCCTGTTTCGTCCAGGGGGAATTCCCGTCCCGGCAGCAGACGAATCTCCTCGACTTTTGCTGCAGAGCGCTGCGTTTCAGGATCAAAAATTCGCAGAGTGTCGATCTGGTTATCGAACAAATCGATACGGTAAGGCAGGGGAGAACCCATGGGATAAATATCGATGATCGATCCACGCACGGCGAACTCGCCATGTTCGAAGACGGAATCCACCGACTGGTAACCTGCCAGAACCAACTCTCGGCGACTCTGTTCAATATCGAGTTCCTGCCCGACACTCAAGTTCAGACTGTTGGCCGCGATGTATTGCTGTGGAGGCAAGCGGTGCATCAGGCTGGTTATGGAGACGACCAGAATGCCCTGCTCGAGTTGGGGCAGATGGTGCAGCGCGCTGAGTCTTTCGGAGATAATGTCCTGGTGGGGTGAAAAATTGTCGTAGGGAAGCGTTTCCCAATCCGGCAGCTTGAATACCTCTAGTGTTTTATTGCTCGCGAAATAGCGCAATTCGCGAATCGACTGCTCAACCGTTTCGTTGTCCCGGCATACCAACAGTATGGGGCCGGCTGCATTTGCCGCCGCATTGCAGATCGCCAGACTCTTGGCGCAGCCCGCGGCGTCTTTCCAGTAACAGCTGGCCGGGCTGTCGGCGGGCAATGCAGGGGAGAAGATGTTGGCCATGGGGCAGGATTCACCGTGACAGGCTACTGGTCGGTCACAGCCATTGCCTGGATTAAAAAAGAATCGCGAATTGTATCTCAAAACCGACTTTTCAGCAGCGAGTGCTCTGCCGTCGCTCAGTTGTTTATCTATTTAGACGCTGTGTTGCAAGCACCTTCCTTTCGAAAGATAATACCCGCCTTCTAAAATCCGGCAGCTAGTAAAAGGGGAATTTGTGGACCGTCCAAGCGTAGATGATTACTTTGGTGACTGGAAACAGCGTGAAGCATTAGTGCAGGAAATGATACCTGTCATCGGCCGTTTATTTAGTCAGCGGAACATTGGCATCTTTATCTATGGCAGACCCCTGCATAACAGATCAGTAACCTTCATCATGAAATCTCACCGCTTCGTCAGGCAGGTCGAGCGTAACGAGATGTCGGAATTCGAAACCCATCCTGTGTTGATAGCCATGGCCAAACTGGATCTACGGCATGCCCAGATAGATCTGGGTAAGCTCACCGTTCGATTCATGGAACAGCTGGAGGCCGAAGGATCGGCAGCGCAGAATGTTGATGATTTCGTCAAGCAAGAGCTGGCTTATCTCGATGGAAAGCAGCAGAAGCCGATCGAGAAATCCCAGGACGTAGTGTTGTACGGATTTGGCCGAATCGGTCGATTGATGGCCCGGCTGCTGGTCGAGAGAACCAGTACGGGTGAAGTCATGCGGCTTCGCGCCATCGTTGTGAGACCCGGTGGCGAAGGCGATCTCGAGAAGCGCGCCGCCCTGTTTACTGCCGATTCGGTGCACGGCGCCTTCCAGGGCACACTGCGAGTCGATGAAGAAAACCAGTGCCTGATTGCCAACGGCAACGTGCTGCAGGTGATCTATGCGAACTCGCCAGAGGAGATTGACTACACCGCCTATGGAATCGATGACGCTCTGATAATCGATAACACCGGCAAATGGCGTGACGAAGCAGGTCTTGGTTTACACCTTAAGGCCAAGGGCGCTTCGAAGGTCATACTAACGGCACCGGGCAAGGGTGACCTGAAGAACATCGTCTTCGGTATCAACGACGATGATATTAACGCCGATGACAAGATCATCACCGCGGCTTCCTGTACTACTAATGCGATCGCGCCTGTGCTGAAGGTCGTCAACGACCGCTTCGGCATCGAGCACGGTCATATCGAGACAGTGCATGCCTATACCAATGACCAAAACCTGCTCGACAACTATCATAAACGCAGTCGACGTGGGCGTGCCGCGGCGCTGAACATGGTGCTGACCGAGACCGGAGCTGCCCGCGCGGTTGTCAAGGCTGTACCTGAGCTGGCCGGAAAACTAACCGGCAATGCGGTCCGAGTACCCACCCCGAATGTGTCGATGGCGATCATGATGCTGACGCTCGCAAGTGAGACCAGCAAGGATGAGCTCAACGAGTTTTTACGCGATATCGCCCTGCATTCCAAGCTGCAGAACCAGATCAACTACACCCAATCCCCCGATGCGGTCTCATCGGATTTTGTCGGCACGCGAGAAGCGGGCATTGTCGATTCCCATGCCACCATAGTAAACGGCAGACACTGTGTGCTCTATCTGTGGTACGACAATGAATTCGGTTACTGCTGTCAGGTCGGTAGAATGGTCTACAAGATGACTGGAGTGCGCTATCAGAACTATCCAGTAGACGAATGACGGCACCGGTCCTGGTGGATCGATGCAACGGAGCGTTTTACTGTTTGGACAAAATCTGTAGCGAGAAGCTGATTAGCTCATGAACGAGATTCTGCGCCGCCATAGTTTTTCGATAACTTTCCTGATCGTTCTGATCGGCTTCTTTTTTCTATCCGGCAATGACGATGACGATATTCAGCAGTTATCGGGTTTCACAATGGGAACCAGCTACCAATTTCAATTGGTAGACATGCCATCGGACCTTACTCCTGAGGAGACTTCAGCTGATGTGAACGAGCTGTTGATGCAGCTCGATACCGGTATTTTCTCAACCTTTGCATCGAGTTCTGAATTGTCGCGTTTTAATCAGCACTCGGCAAATGTGCCTTTCATCGCCTCTACATCCCTGATCGAAGTGTTAGAACTGGCACAGGAGATCTCCATCGAGACCCGTGGTGCCTTCGATATTACCGTGGGTCCGCTGGTGAACTTGTGGGGTTTCGGTCCCGTTATTTGGCCAGTCGATGCTGATGTGCCGGCAGACGCAGCCATCGAGGCAGCCTTGAACAGGGTAGGATTCCGGCACCTGCAGATCGATGCCGCTAGATCATTACTCGTCAAGACTGCCGACATCACTATCGACCTGAGTGGCATTGCCAAGGGCTATGCTGTCGATCGCATCGCCGTGTATTTTGATTCCCTAGGGGTGCAGAATTACTTCCTGGAGATCGGCGGCGAACTGAAGATGAAAGGCGTCAAGCCGGGCAATGAAAGCTGGGTGCCTGCCATCGAGGCTCCGCTGGATACGGCACCCCAGATCTATGAAATCATTTACAGCAGGGGTGAGACTATTGCCGTGGCGGGCTCCGGCGACTACCGAAATTACTTCGAGCAGGACGGGATGCGCTATTCACATGAGATCGATCCCCGCACCGGCAGACCCGTTACCCACAACCTGGCGGCAGCCTATGTAATCGATCAATCCGCCGCGAGAGCCGATGCCCTCGCCACGGCCTATATGATTTTGGGAGTAGAGGAGGCCAGCGAAATTGCCGAGCGCAATCGACAGGCGGCGTACTTCATCTACCGGGACACTAATGCTGAGTTCGGCGATAGCCTCAGCGGTGATTTTAGGAAATACCTCAGCACAGTCCCTTAGACTCTTTTGAGCTGATGGCAGCGCAGCTAAACGCCACGGCCGGGAAGCAATATGGCTAAGAAATCGCAGCGGAATCATTACGACATCATCGTGATTGGTAGCGGGCCCGCTGGCGAAGCGGCCGCTATGAACGCCCGCAAGAAGGGGCGCAGTGTCGCGGTTATCTGTGACCTGGACCAGGTAGGTGGTAGTTGTACCCATCTGGGGACCATTCCTTCGAAGGCGCTCCGACACTCCGTGAAGCAGGTCATGGCGTTTAATACCAATCCGATGTTTCGAGATTTTGGTGACGCCAGGAAGTTGAGTTTCCAGCAGATTCTCAACCATGCCGATCGCGTGATGTACGAACAGGTGCGCATGCGTACGGATTTTTATGAGCGCAACAAGATTCCGATAATTCGGGGTAAGGCCAGTTTTATCGATAAGCATACGATCAAGCTAATCGGTAAGCGTCGCAAGCTAACAGCGGATTATTTTATTATCGCCACCGGCTCCAGGCCCTACCATCCCCCGAAGGTAGACTTCAGTCACCCACTGGTATTCGACAGCGACACGATCCTCAACCTGGACCATTCTCCCCGCAAGGTGACGGTCATCGGCGCCGGCGTCATTGGTTGTGAATACGCCTCGATATTTGGCGGGCTGGGTTGCAAGGTGGAGCTGATCAACCCCGCTGCCAGTCTGCTTTCCTTCCTGGATCATGAGATCAGCGATGCACTCAGTTACCATCTGAGAAATGTCGGCGTCCGCAGTCGTCACAATGAGGAATACGAGCGTATCGAATACCACGACAACTACATTGTCACCTACCTGCAATCCGGCAAAAAGATCAAGAGCGATATCCTGTTGTGGACCAATGGCAGAACCGGTAACACGAAGGAGTTGGGGCTCAAGGCCCTCGGGATCTCAACTAACAGTCGCGGAGAGATCGTGATTAACCAGCGCTACCAGAGTTCGGTTAAGAATATCTATGCCGCCGGGGACGTAGTCGGCTGGCCCTCCCTGGCTGGCGCTGCCTATGACCAGGGACGCGCTGCCAGCAATGCCATCGTGGCGCCGAAAGAGTGTTATCTGGTGGAACAGGTGGCAACCGGCATTTACACAATTCCAGAGATCAGCACCTTGGGGCAAACCGAGGCTGAACTGACTGAGGCGCGAATACCCTACGAGGTAGGCAAGGCGTTTTTCAAGAACACGGCCCGCGCGCAGATAACCGGTGAGCAAGTGGGCATGTTGAAACTGATATTCCATTTCGAATCGCTGCAGATACTGGGAATTCATTGTTTCGGGGATCAGGCTTCGGAGATTGTACACATCGGGCAGGCAATCATGCGTCAGCCAGCTGGCGCCAATACGATGAAGTATTTTCTGACCACTACCTTCAATTATCCCACCATGGCCGAAGCCTATCGCACGGCAGCACTGGATGGATTAAATCGTATTTTCTAGGACGCTAAAGAAAGTCCGCTGGCATGCCGTAAACCGATACCTGGAGGCGGTTCGAATCGGTACAACAGCTACACTATTGAGATAGCTCAAGACGACGGCACGACGGGGCTTGGCATCGGATAAAACACTTGCTATCGAGAGGCTATCCGTGTACATTTTCAGCCGCCAAAAATGGCTGATTCGGAGCATAGAAATGCGCCGCCAGAGCGTGTGGTAAAGGGCCGGATCGAAGCACCAGATAAAGCGCAAAAACGAACTACTGGACAACGTAACGAGAGTTGATTTCTTTACCTTGATCGTGGGAAGGCAGACAGGCGTCGTTGCCACAAATCTGGGTACTACAACAAGCTCTCAGCAATGAGTGGGCGTACTCAATGGGTAGTGACATACAGTCCCTGGCAACTGATGCCTTCTGCCGTGGCCGGCACGCAGACTCTGCATGGGGACAAAACTCTCCCGAATTTACGCCGCACCGACAAGCAGCATTTTTCCCGCTATTATTGAAAAGTTTACTGCAGCGCCTGGTGCTGGATTGTGAACTTCTTTTTAATCTCGAATCAGAATCCTTGGAGTAGAACTTGGAGATATTAAATATGTTTCAAGGAGGGCTGGGATCTTTGCTTCTTTACGTTGCCTTGGTGCTGGTGGTCATAGTAGCCATGCTGGGCATAAGTTTCTTCCTCGGTCAGCGCATCAATCGAAAATACAAGCACACGCCTTTCGAATCCGGCGTAATCTCGGTTGGCAGTGCGCATTTTCGTATCTCCGTTCCTTTTTACCTCACAGCCATATTCTTCATCATCTTCGATCTGGAAGTGGTATTCCTGTTCGCCTGGGCAGTCGCCGTTAGAGAGGCGGGTTGGCCCGGCTTTATCGAGATTACCGTTTTCATCGCCATTCTGGTGGCAGCACTGTTCTACCTGTGGCGTATCGGCGCACTGGATTGGCGTACTGAGACCCAAAAACATCAGCTCACCCTTCTGAAGGGACCGGGTGGGGTGGTTAAAAAGAAGGAATTCAAACTATGAGCTGGCAATTGGAACCCGCTGATGAGGCAACCTCCCCCCAACCGGGAGGAAGTGCCTTCGACGAATTCATTCGCCGCAATGTGGTGATGGCCAAGGTGGAAGACCTGGTGGCCTGGGGCCGCAAGAATTCCATGTGGCCCTTTAATTTCGGGCTTTCCTGCTGCTACGTGGAAATGGCTACGGCGTTTACCGCCCGCCATGATCTGGCCCGCTTCGGCGCCGAAGTCATCCGAGCCACGCCACGGCAAGCCGACCTGATCGTCATTGCAGGCACCGTGTTTCGCAAGATGGCACCGGTCGTACAGTTATTGTATGACCAGTTGTTGGAGCCGAAATGGGTGATCTCCATGGGCTCCTGTGCTAATTCCGGCGGCATGTATGACAGCTACTCTGTGGTGCAGGGCGTCGACAAGTTTCTGCCGGTGGATGTGTACGTTTCCGGTTGTCCGCCGCGCCCGGAAGCCCTGCTACAGGGGCTCGTGCTGTTGCAGGAACAGATCGCACGGGAACGCCGCCCATTGAGCTGGATGATCAATGACCAGGGCATCATCCAACGCGAGGCCACACCGGTACAACGAGACAAGCGCCAGATCGAAAGGATCGCGGCAACTGAGCTGAGATCGCCTGATGATGTTTAGATAAAATATCTTAAAAACAGATAGTTATATAATTTAATTTAAGTAAAACATAGATACAAATAAATGCAAGTCGTCGAACAAACCGCAGCAGGGGAGAGCCAAAATCCTGAATTACTGGCCGGGTTACGCCAGCAATTCGGTGATCGTATCCTGGCGGAGCAGGCCACCTGTGACGGTATTGCGACGCTCTGGATAGACCGGCTGCACATCAAAGACTTACTGCATACCCTCAAGCGGGAGACCACGCCGGTGTTTGAGATGTTATTTGACATCACCGCCATCGACGAACGCCTGCGTACCCACCGTGAAGGTCAGCCTGCCAGCGAATTTACCGTGGTCTACCATCTCATGTCCTTCTCTGGAAACTGTGACTTTCGCGTCAAGGTTCCCCTCATGGACAGCGATCTCAACACGCCCAGCGTCATCGATCTGTGGTCCAGCGCTAACTGGTACGAGCGGGAAGCCTGGGACATGTTCGGCATTAACTTCGAGGGCCACCCTAACCTGTGTCGAATCCTGTCACCGCCGACATGGCAGGGTCACCCGCTGAGAAAAGAACACCCGGCCCGCGCCACGGAGATGGAACCCTTCTCCATGGATGACGAGCAGACGCAAATCGAGCAGCAAGGGCTCCTATTCAAGCCGGAAGACTGGGGTATGCAGCGCAAATCCGAAACCTCGGAATACATGTTCCTCAATCTCGGTCCGAACCACCCCAGTGTACACGGTGCGTTTCGTATCGCCCTGCAACTGGACGGTGAAGTCGTGGTGGATGCCGTGCCTGACATCGGTTATCACCACCGCGGTGCCGAGAAGATGGGGGAGCGGCAGACCTGGCACAGCTTTATTCCCTATACCGACCGCATCGACTACCTCGGCGGCGTAATGAACAACCTGCCCTATGTCATGGCCGTGGAGAAGATGGCGGGCATTACCGTGCCACCTCGGGCACAAACCATTCGGGTCATGCTGGCGGAAATGTTTCGCCTCTGCAGCCACCTGCTATTTTATGGAACCTTCGCCCAGGATGTGGGCCAGGGCTCCCCGATTTTCTACATGTTTGTAGAGCGGGAGCGCATCTTCAATATCATCGAGTCCATCTGTGGCGCGCGTATGCATCCCGGTTGGTTCCGCATCGGTGGCGTCGCCCAGGATCTTCCCAATGGCTGGGATAAGCTCATACATGAGCTGTTGGATTTCATGCCGCCACGCCTCGATGAATACGATTCCATGGTGCTGAACAACGGCATTCTGAAGCGGCGTACTCAGGGTGTCGGTGTCTATGGCACCGAAGAAGCCTTCGACTGGGGTGTTACCGGTGCCGGACTTCGCGCTGCCGGGATGGAGTGGGATTTCCGCAAGCAACGACCTTACAGTGGCTATGAGAATTTCGATTTCGATATTCCGATCGCGGTGAACGGCGATTGCTATGATCGTTGCGCCATCCGTGTGGAAGAGATGCGCCAGAGCCTGCGCATCATCAAGCAGTGCGTGGACAACATGCCGGGCGGCCACTACAAGTCTGACCATCCGCTGACCACGCCACCACGTAAAGAGAAAACCCAGCAAGACATCGAGACATTGATAAACCATTTCTTGAGCGTCAGTTGGGGTCCGGTGATTCCGCCGAATGAGGCAACCGTGGCGATAGAGGCTGCCAAGGGTGTTAACAGTTATTATCTGGTGAGTGACGGCGGTACAACTTCGTACCGAACGCGAATTCGTACTCCTACTTTTGCACATCTGCAGCAGATTCCGGCAATGGGTAGGGGTTTTATGGTGGCGGACCTAATCGCCATCGTGGCGGCCATCGACTTTGTGATGGCGGATGTAGACCGATGAGTAATGCAGACGTCATAGCCAGCAGCGAAACCCTCGCGCGGAAATTAAGCGCCGACGAGATTGCCGAGATTGAGCATGAGATGACGCTCTATCCCGACAAGCAGGCGGTGGGACTGGAAGCGTTGAAGATCGTGCAGAAACACCAGGGTTGGGTTTCTGATGAGAGTCTGTTAGCCATCGCCCGGTATCTGGATATTCCAGTTGCCGACCTGGAAGGCGTGGCGACATTTTTTAACCTGATCTACCGACAGCCGGTAGGCAAGAACGTGATGTTGTTCTGCGACAGCGTGAGCTGCTGGATCATGGGTTGTGAGGGGATCAAGGACGACATCAAGAACAAGCTGGCTATCGATTATGGTCAGACCAGTGAGGACGGTGAGTTCACACTGATCCCGGTACCCTGTCTTGGTGATTGCGATCGGGCACCGGTAATGATGGTTGGCGAGGAGCTACATCGCAACCTGACGCCGGAAAAAATTGACGAAATCATTCAAGAAGTAAGAAACAAGAAATAACAGACAAATAGGACGGCGTGCAAAATTACAGTGGTTAACAAACCTTTAACAAAGAACATCGACATGACGCGCGGCCCGAAGCAGCTTGCGGCCTTCGAAGCGGCGGATGGCTATCAGTCTGTGAAGGCTATTGCCAGGGGATTGAGCCCTGCCGATGTGATGCAGCTTGTAAAAGACAGCGGCCTTAAGGGGCGTGGTGGTGCTGCTTTCCCAACCGGTCTGAAGTGGAGTTTTGTACCCCAGGGTGAGAATTCGCCTGCTCAGAAATACTTCGTCGCGAATGCCGATGAGATGGAACCGGGTACGTTCAAGGATCGGTTGCTGATGGAGGGTGACCCCCACCTGCTGATCGAAGGCATGATTATCGGCAGTTTTGCCATCCAGGCGAGTAAGGCATATATCTTTCTGCGGGGCGAATACAAGGTGTCGGAGCGGGCGCTGAAGAAGGCCATCAGCGAGGCTTACACCAAGGGTTACCTTGGCAAGAACATACTCGGCAGCGGTTTTGATCTGGATATAATCGTACACACCAGTGCCGGCCGCTACATCTGCGGTGAAGAAACGGCATTATTGAATGCCCTGGAAGGCAAGCGTGCCAACCCCAGGGCCAAGCCGCCCTTTCCGCAAGTGAGTGGATTGTGGGGCAAGCCAACTATCGTCAATAACGTGGAAACTATTTGCAATCTGCCGGGCATACTCACCTACGGTGTGGACTGGTATCACGGACTGACCAAAGGGAATGATCACGGTACCAAGTTGTATGGCGTGAGCGGCAAGGTAAAGACGCCGGGATGTTGGGAATTGCCACTAGGCACTCCAATACGAGAATTGTTAGAAGACTATGCTGGAGGCATGCGGGACGGCCTGCAACTAAAAGCATTTCTACCCGGTGGTGGTTCAACGGATTTCATGCTACCGGAACACCTGGATCTGCCATTGGACTACGATGAGATCGCCAAGGTGGGTAGCCGCCTCGCTACCGGGACTATGATCATCCTGGATAATGAGACTTGTCCGGTGGGGATGATTGGAAATCTGATGAAATTTTTTGCACACGAGTCCTGCGGTTTCTGCACACCCTGTCGAGATGGGCTGCCGTGGGTCGATGGGATTTTTAATGAATTCGAAAATGGTCGTGGCAATGAAAAAGATCTACAGATATTACACGAACATGTGGAATATCTGGGGCCAGGTCGCACATTTTGCGCACTGGCGCCGGGTGCGACCGCGCCATTAGGTAGCGGCCTGAAGCATTTTGCCGATGATTTTCAGCAGCATATTAAAGACAAACGGTGTCCATACAGGCATTAGTTGATGAGTTGGGACGTGGAGTCCTTGAAGTAAGTTTGGAGTAAGCTTTTAGATGGCTAAGATAGTTGTTGATGGGGTCGAGTTTGAAGTAAATCCCGATAACAATCTGTTACAGGAGTGTCTGTCGCAGGGCCTCGACCTGCCTTACTTCTGCTGGCACCCCTGCATGGGATCGGTAGGTGCCTGTCGTCAATGTGCGGTGAAGCAGTATAAGGACGCCGACGACAAGGAGGGCATGTTGGTAATGTCCTGTATGACACCGGCGGCAGATGGCAGCATCATCTCGATAGAGGACGAGCAGGCGAAAGACATGCGTGAGCGTGTTATCGAGAGCCTGATGATCAGCCACCCCCACGACTGCCCGGTTTGCGAAGAGGGTGGCGAGTGTCACCTGCAGGATATGACGCTCATGTCCGGCCATAATTATCGCCGCTACGACAAGAAAAAAGTTACCCATCGCAATCAATACCTCGGGCCATTCATCAATCACGAGATGAATCGCTGTATCACCTGCTATCGCTGCGTGCGTTTCTATGGCGATTATGCAGGCGGCACCGATCTGGCGGCGCAGGCGTCCCACCATCACACCTATTTCGGGCGACATGAAGACGGTGTGCTGGAGAGTGAATTCAGCGGCAATCTGGTAGAGGTTTGTCCGACTGGCGTATTTACCGACCAGGCATTCAGCCAACACTACAGCCGCAAATGGGATTTGCAGACCGCTCCTAGTGTGTGTACGGGTTGTTCGGTTGGTTGTAATACCATTCCAGGCGAACGCTATCGCCAGCTACGGCGTATCACCAATCGCTATAACAGTGACATCAACGGCTACTTCATCTGTGACCGCGGCCGCTTTGGCTACGATTACGTCAACAGCGACGCCCGGCTTACCGAACCCAGCCAGCAATTCGACGCTGAAGTGGTGCCGATTGCCGAGCAGGAATTGCAGTCTGTGCTGGAAGAATTTCATAGCGGTGAGGGAGGCACAATCGGTATCGGTTCACCGCGCGCCAGTAATGAGTCGAATTTCGCGCTGCGTTGCCTGGTAGGAGATGAAAATTTTTATTCCGGCTTGTCCGATAGGTCACAGGAGGCCACGCAGTTAGTTCTTAAGCTTGCACGGGACAAGGTATTTCATAGCCCGAGTGTGAGGGAGATAGAGAAGGCCGATGCGGTGGTAATCCTTGGCGAAGACGTCACCAACGTGGCGCCGCGAATAGCCCTGGCACTGAGACAATCCGTGCGTAACAAGGCCAAAGAGTTGGCTGCAGGCTGTCATATCCCGCAATGGCAGGATGCGGCAGTTCGAGAACTGGCACAGCACGACCGCAGTCCATTGGCGATACTGAGTAGCTATGCAACCCGGCTGGACGATGTGGCCTCCGACTGCGTAGTCGATGTACCGGCTGCCCTGGTCGATACCGGCTTCGCGATTGCCGCCAGCTTATCCGACCTCTCTGGTGCGCCCGCAACGACCGAACACAATGCAGTGGCTGAGCGTATTGCCGCACAGCTCAGTGCTGCGAAACGCCCCTTGATTATCGCCGGTACCACGGCAGGTCAGACCGGCCTTATCAAGGCTGCGGCTAATATTGCCCGTGCCCTCAGCGCCAGAAGTGAAGCAGCGATCGATCTCTGCCTGCTGGTTCCGGAGGTCAACACCCTGGGTGTCAGCATGCTGGCCAACAATGACAACAAGTTGAGCGAGGCGCTCTCCAAATTAGCCAGTGGAGCTGCCAGGCGAGCCATTGTGCTTGAAAACGATTTGTATCGCCGCGCCGACAGCGAAACAGTTACTGCAGCACTGTCTGGGCTGGAAAAACTGCTGGTAATCGATCAGCTGCCAACGGCGACTACGTCTCAGGCGGATATCGTGCTGCCCAGCACGGCTTTTTCTGAGCATGAAGCTACCTATGTGAACTACGAGGGTCGGGGACAGCTGAGCTTTCAGGTGCACCGCAATCACAATCGGGCTCTACCGGCCTGGCGCTGGCTGAATGATTCAGAGCCCGGTGATGTGGAAGCCATGATTAATCGCTGCGCAGAGGAGGCGCAGGGTTTCGACAAACTGGATGACCTGCTGCCGGATATAAAGCAATTTGTCGCCGGGATGAAAGTCCCCCGTCAGTCCCATCGGTACAGTGGCCGTACCGCGATGCGCTCCCAAGTCAATGTTCATGAGCCGAAGCAACCGGTGGATAGTCAGTCCGTGATGTCGTTTTCGATGGAGGGCATTCCCTCTGCGAGTAATGCAACGGTACTGGGATCGGTCTGGGCACCAGGCTGGAATTCCAACCAGGCTATCAGCAAGTTCCAGAATGAGATCAATGGTGAGCTCAAGCAGGGTCATACCGGCTCGCTGCTCATCGAGCGAACCGAATCCGTGAGTTCTTTCTACACGCCAGAAGCTGCTGCACAAGAGTCGGCTAAGGGTGTCTTACAGGTGGCGCCAGCCTATCAGATTTTCGGCAGTGATGAGCTAAGTGCCAGGTCACATGCTATTCAGCAGCGTATGACCGATGCCTATGTCGGCATATCTCCAGAAGATGCCGACAGCTTGGGGCTCAAGCAGGGTGATTCAGTAAGTCTGGATGGCAATGGCACCCTCGCGACGCTGTGTATCCGCTCCAGAATTAGGACAGGAACCGCCGCCGTCTACTGTGGCGACAATCAGATTAATCCCCATTCACTGGGGGCGACATTGACCTTAAGCAAGTCAGAAACGATTTCCGATGATCGTGGTATCAGCGGTTTGATTGTCAGCGATCTGTACGAGGAGGGTTACTAGATGTTTACCCTCCAGGTCGGATCGATATTTACCATTATTTTGGTGCTGGCAGTGGTCATTGTGGTAGCCGCGATGCTGATCTGGGTAGAACGGCGTCTACTGAGTTTCTGGCAGGAGCGGCTGGGTCCAAACCGGGTAGGCTGGTTCGGCCTGCTGCAGGTTGTTGCCGATATGGTCAAGATCTTCAACAAGGAAGACTGGATTCCGCGCTTCGCGGACCGATTTAGCTTCGTGCTGGCGCCGGCCATTATCATGACGGTAGTGCTACTCAGTTTCGCGGTGATTCCCTTCGCTCCCAATATCGGTGTCGTCGACTCCAACGTGGGCGTCCTGTTCGTGCTGGCGATGGCATCCCTGGGTGCCTACAGCGTCATGCTGGGTGGCCTGTCATCGGACAACAAGTATGCCCTGTTGGGAAGCCTGCGCTGCGCGGCGCAGATGGTGAGTTACGAAGTCTTCATGGGAATTTCCCTGCTGGGTGTTGTCGCTCTGTCGGGTAGTTTCAATTTGAGAGTAATCGTGGAAGCCCAGGCCGATGGCTGGTATGTCATTCCCCAGTTCGTTGGCTTTGTCATCTTTCTCATAGCCGGTATCGCTGAGAGCCATCGCTTGCCGTTTGATCTTCCAGAAGCCGAAGGGGAAATAGCTGCCGGTTACCATGCCGAATATGGAGGCATAAAGTTCGGCATGTTCTTCGTCGCTGAATATGTGGGACTGGTGCTGGTCTCTTCATTGATAACAGTTTTGTTTTTTGGCGGTTGGCTGGGCCCGGCCTTTCTGCCACCCATTGTCTGGTTTTCGGCCAAGGCATTTACCTTTATAGCGTTTTTTATATTGCTGCGTGCCGCCATTCCTCGGCCGCGATATGACCAGTTGATGAATTTTGGCTGGCTGTTCCTGTTACCGGTATCCCTGGTTAACCTGCTGGTTACTGGCGCTATTATCTTGAGCACACAATAAGACGGAGATTTGTGCAAAGGCTATGTTCACATTAATTAAAGACAGTTTACTCACCCAGGTTCGAACCCTGTGGTTGGTGTTTAAGAAGCTCTTTACCAAGGCCGACACCGTTGAGTATCCGGATGTGCAGCCCTATATGTTCCCACGCTGGCGTGGACGCATTATTCTCAGTCTCGACCCGGACGGTGAGGAACGTTGTGTGGCTTGCAACCTGTGCGCCGTTGTCTGCCCGGTGGATTGCATAGCTCTGCAGAAGGCTGAGAAGGACGACGGCAGGTGGTATCCGGAATTCTTCCGCATCAACTTCTCCCGCTGCGTCATGTGTGGATTCTGCGAGGAGGCGTGCCCGACCAACGCCATTCAGTTAACTCCTGATTTCGAGATGGCAGAGTACGTTCGCCAGGACATGGTTTGGGAGAAGGAAAATCTGTTGATCAACGGCACTGGTAAATATCACGATTACAATTTCTACCGTGTCTCCGGTATGCAAATCGACGGTAAAGACAAGGGCGAAGCGCTTAACGAGGCGGCTCCGGTAGACGTGAGGAGCTTACTGCCATGATGTTGCTTTTCTATCTTGCTGCTGCCATAGCCGTGATCTCTACGGCGGCAGTTATAGTGCAGACAAATATCGTACACGCGCTTATTTACCTGATTTTGTCACTACTGGCGGTCGCAGTTATATTTTATGTGTTAGGCGCTCCCTTTGCCGCCTTGCTGGAGGCGATCGTCTATGCCGGAGCGATCATGGTGCTGTTTCTGTTTGTCATCATGATGCTCAACCTGGGACAGCATACCCGTGATGAGGAACGCAGCTGGATGACGATGCAGGTATGGATTGTGCCGTCGATAATGGCAGCTATCCTGCTGGCGCAATTGGTCAACGTGCTCAGCCAATATGACCAGGAGCTGACACCGGTCAGGGTTGGGGTGCTGGAAGTCAGCGCACTGTTGTTTGGTCCCTATGTGCTGGCGGTAGAGCTGGCCTCTATTCTGTTACTGGCTGGCCTGGTGTCGGCATATCACCTGGCCAAGAAATAGTTCAAGAAACAAGAGACTAGAAACTAGAGAAAAAATGGAAAGTATTCCAATAGAACATGGGCTGATTCTCGCCGGCATTCTTTTTACGCTGGGGCTTATTGGTGTGCTGACGCGGCGCAACATTGTCTTTGTGCTGATGTCTCTGGAGATCATGCTCAACGCCAGTGGCCTGGCCTTTATTGTGGCGTCGGCGCGATGGGGGCATGCCGAAGGACAGGTAATGTTTCTGATGATTCTTACTCTGGCGGCGGCCGAAGTGGCAGTCGGTCTGGGGCTTATTATCCAGGTGTATCGTCGCTACCAGACTGTGGATATCAATGTACTGAGTGAGATGAAAGGCTAACCAGGACCGACAGGAAACCGATAGACATGCTTGATTTGATTTGGCTTTTACCAACTTTTCCGTTACTGGGCTTCCTCAGCCTGGTACTGACTGCTGGTACACTGCCGAAACGCATTGCCGCCATTATCGGAGCCGGCTCTGTCGGACTTTCCTTCGCTGTGGCTGTGATTATCGCCATCCAGTTCCTGGGTAGCGGCGAAGAATATTTCGTGAAGGAAGTCTGGACCTGGATGTCGGTGGGCAGTTTAAACGCCGGATTCAGCTTTTATCTGGACGGTCTGTCACTCACCATGATGCTGGTCATCACCGGTATTGGTTTTCTGATACATCTGTATGCCACGGGCTACATGGACGACGATCCCGGCTTCAGCCGCTTCTTCGCCTACATGAACTTGTTCGTGGCTGCCATGCTGATGTTAGTACTGGGAGACAACCTGATACTGCTCTACCTGGGTTGGGAAGGCGTGGGTCTGTGCAGTTACCTGTTAATCGGTTTCTGGTATACCAACCCGGAAAATGGCTATGCGGCTCGGAAAGCTTTCGTGGTGACACGGGTAGGCGATACTTCGATGGCGATCGGTCTGTTTCTGCTGTTCGCCCAGCTTGGCACCCTGAATATTCAGGACCTGATGTACGCAGCCGAAACTCAATGGGCGGTAGGGTCTGGCCTGGCCGTGGCTGTCTCGTTGCTGATACTCGGCGGAGCGGTCGGTAAATCGGCGCAGCTGCCCTTACAGACCTGGTTGCCAGATGCCATGGCGGGCCCGACACCAATCAGCGCATTAATACACGCTGCTACCATGGTGACTGCGGGCGTCTACCTGGTTGCCCGCACCCATATACTGTTCGAACTGGCACCTACTGTTCAATTGCTGGTAGCATGGATCGGCCTGATCACACTGTTGATGGCGGGCTTCACAGCGCTAACTCAGTCCGATATTAAACGCATCCTGGCATATTCCACGATGAGCCAGATCGGTTACATGTTTCTCGCTCTGGGCGTGGGCGCCTGGTCCGCATCGGTTTTTCACCTGATGACCCATGCCTTCTTCAAGGCGCTGTTATTCCTGGCCTCTGGCACGGTGATATTGAGCCTGCATCACGAGCAAAATATCTTCAAGATGGGTGGTGTGCGCAAGCAATTGCCGGTGTCGTTCTGGTCCTTCCTGATTGGCAGCCTGGCGCTGACGGCATTTCCATTTACCTCCGGTTATTTTAGCAAGGATGAGATTCTGCTCGCGGCATTGGAGCTGGATGGCCCCGGATTGTGGCTATGGATGGGTGGTGTACTGGGCGCCTTCTTCACTGGACTTTATACCTTCCGCCTGTTCTTCGTCGTATTCTTCGGCGACAACAAGGGCCACGAGCCGACGCAGGAAGTCGGCGGCTGGAACATGTCCTGGCCCTTGTTTGTGCTGATGGTCGGCGCCTTGCTGGCAGGATTTATCGGCTTGCCGTTGGATGCAGTATTTGGTGGCCATGGCGAGGAAGAACATGATGTCAGCGCCCTGATACACGGCATCATGATCGCAGCACCGCTGCTGGGTATCGGCATTGCCTATTTGTTTTATTACTCGAAAACCTTTTCCGTCGACAAGCTGATGGCCAGCCCGCTGGCGAAGAGTCTTCACAAGTTCTGGTTCAGCGGCTGGGGAATGGATGCGCTGTATAACTGGTTGTTCGTCTATCCATTCCTGTGGCTGGCAAGAATTAACAAAGATGACCTGGTGGATAAGCTGTATGCCTTCGTCGTCGTGCTGTCTCGCGCGGCCCATGCCATGATCGTCAAGACTCAGACTGGTTACCTGCGCTGGTACGCGTTGAGCGTCGCCACCGGTCTGGTACTCATTCTCACCCTGGGGGTACTGCTATGATTCTGGTAGTACTGATCGGTGTATTGTTTGTCGGCGGTGTCATCGCCTGGATATCAGAGCGAATCAATCCTGACTACCCGCGCTTGATCGCCCTTGTCGCCGTGCTGCTGGATCTGCTGCTCATGGTGATCCTGTTAAACGGCAGCGCAGGTTCAGAGGCGCAGTGGCTGGCCAGCATCGACGCCCAGTGGATGCCACGTTTCGGCATTTCCTTCTACCTGGCGGCAGATGGCCTGAGCGGCCTGTTACTGTTGCTTACCGCATTTCTCGGTGTGATCGCCGTCGGTTCTGCGTGGGATGAAATTAAGGATCGACCCGGCTTCTTCTACTTTAATTTACTGTGGACACTGGCGGGAGTGTTGGGTGTCTTTACAGCGCTCGATCTGTTCCTGTTCTTCTTCTTCTGGGAAGTTATGCTGATACCGATGTACTTCATCATCGCTATCTGGGGCCATGAGAACAAGAACTATGCGGCCATGAAGTTTTTTCTCTTCACACAGGTTTCCGGCATGTTGATGCTGATTTCGATCCTGGTGCTGGCCTATTTTCATTATATTCAGTTCGGGACCTTCAGCTTCAACTACCATGATTTACTCGCTGTAAGCACTGGCGGTGAGCTCGAGATGTGGGTAATGCTCGGTTTCTTTATTGCCTTTACGACCAAATTGCCCAGCATTCCATTTCACTCCTGGTTGCCCGATGCCCATAGCCAGGCGCCGACTGCCGGTAGTGTGATACTGGCTGGAGTGTTATTGAAGACCGGCGCCTATGGTTTGATTCGCTTTGCGGTGCCGCTGTTTCCGGAAGCCTCTCTGGCGTTTGCCCCGGTAGCGATGACCTTGGCGGCGATCAGCATTCTCTATTGTGCCAAGGTCGCCTTCGCACAATCTGATATCAAGCGCCTGATTGCCTACACCAGTGTCAGCCACATGGGATTTGTCACCCTCGGTATCTATGCCTGGAACGAACAGGCCCTGCAGGGTGCGGTGATGACCATGTTAGCCCATGGCTTGAGCGCCGCGGCCCTGTTCATGTTGGCAGGTAGTCTGCAACACCGCATTCATACGCGCAACATGCAGGACATGGGTGGTTTCTGGCCTAAAGTACCGCATCTGGCTACGGTCGCGTTGTTCTTTTCTATCGCCGCGTTGGGGATGCCGGGTTTGGGTAATTTCATCGGAGAATTCCTGGCCTTGCTGGGTGCCTTCCAATCTAATATCACGCTGACCGTGATCTCCGCGTTCGGGCTGATCTTCGCTTCGGTTTACTCGCTGTGGGTCATTCAGAAGATTTTCCACGGCGAGTTTGCCAGTACTAATTTTGATGATAGCCAGCTTACCGACCTCAGTCGGCGGGAGATGGTGTATTTCGGTGCCATGATGCTGGGCCTGGTGTGGATGGGTATGTACCCACAGACCTTTCTCGACATGTCAGCGGCGGCGCTGGGTGGATTGCTGGCTGGCTCGCAAGAGCTTGTAACGAGTGTGGTACAGAACTAGCATGAATATGACGTTTAACGATCTGCTTCCATTAATGCCGATACTGCTCGTCACCGCTACGGCGGTGCTGGCCATGGTGGTCATCGGTATACGTCGCAGCTATGCGATGACGGCGTCTATTACCATAACAGGCTTGCTGTTAGCTGCTGTGATGGCGGCGATCCTGATGCCCGGTACCAATCGACAGGTTACACCGTTGCTGATCATCGATCAGTACAGCCTGTTCTTCACTGTAATCATTTGTGCAGCGGCGATGTTTATCGCCATCTTCAGTTTTCCTTATCTGTCAAACCTGGATGACGACAAGGAGGAGTATTTTCTGCTACTCGGCATCGCCACGATTGGGGCGGTGGTTATGGTGAGCAGCACCCATTTTATCAGCACCGTATTGGGATTGGAGACACTCAGTATGTCCCTCTATGGCATGGTGGCGTATCCGCTGCACAGTAAAAATTCCGCGACACATCCGCTGGAGGCTTCGGTTAAGTACCTGGTGTTATCGGCGGCTGCCTCAGGGTTCATGTTATTTGGAATGGCATTGGTGTATGCCCAGACTGGCACGCTGGCGTTCAGCAGTCTGTTGAGCGCCGGTGCAGGTATTTCAGAGGGCTATTCGATAGCGGCACTGCTATTGATCTCGGCAGGAATCGCCTTCAAGTTATCCCTGGCGCCGTTTCACATGTGGACACCGGATGTATACGAAGGTTCGCCATTGCCGGCTACTACCTATCTGGCCACGATTGGAAAGGCAGCCATGTTTGTTGTGCTGTTGCGCTTTGTTGAAATTTCCGGTGCATTAAACTTTACATCGGTGGTGGTGGTATTCTCGCTCATCGCCGTGCTATCCATTCTGGCCGGGAACCTGCTGGCGCTGCTGCAGAATAATCTGAAGCGCATCCTGGCCTATTCTTCGATTGCCCATATGGGCTACCTGCTGATTGCGGTGATCGCCAGTTTCTTTGCCGAAGGCACCATCAGTATCGAAGCAGTGACGTTTTATCTATTGGCCTATGTCATCATGTCACTCGGTGCGTTCGGAGTCGCGTCTGTAGTGTCTACCAGTAAGAGCGAATTCGATGACATCGCCGATTACCAGGGCTTGTTCTGGCGAGCTCCCTGGTTGGCTGCAATCTTCACCTGCATGTTGCTGTCTCTGGCAGGTATTCCGCTTACCGTGGGCTTCATCGCTAAATTCTACGTGTTTATGGCTGGTGTCGAGTCCGGACTATGGGTCCTGCTGGCGGCCCTGGTCATTGGTAGCGGCATAGGTCTGTATTACTACTTGCGCATCGTCTATTGCATGTTAACCCCGGCCACAGACAAGACGCCCTTACCGTTCTCCGGGGTTGAGATCCTGAGTTCACACAGTGTACTGGCGATACTGTTTGTCTTACTCCTGGTACTGGGTGTTTATCCCGCACCGGTAATGGCGATTATCGAGACGATCTCAGCATTCATATAATTCACTGTCCAGGGTCGGTATCGATCGGGCTGCCCAGGTCAATCAGACTATGAGACAGGCGCGGCTATTCATCATTATTTTGCTGCTGGCAGTGGGCCTGGCATATTTCGGTTTTCTAAGTGATGCGGCATTGCTGGACAGCAAGCAGACGTTCGACAGACAGAATCTCTACCAGCTTTTCGACCCTGGCAGTTTCGATAATGATCCGCTGCTGGACTCCTTTCTCATCCCGGCCAGTGCCGAGCATGAAACGTTGATCAATCTTCAGCTATTGGGATTAGAGCGAGATCGGCTTGCCTATATCGCGAGGCGGGGAGATGAGGTGACCGCCATCGCCGTGCCAGCTACGGCAGAAGATGGCTTTAATGGCAGTGTCGAGTTGCTTATCGCGGTAGATATGTACGGGAGAATTCGCGCCGCCCGAGTCATCGACGATCTGGGTTCTGACGAACTCTATGGCGTTCTGGATGTTATTCAGTCGAAATGGATGCAAGAGTTCACCGATAATTCGATGCGCGAAATACTGGGAGTCAGTTGGAAGGCCATTACTTCCGACAATGAATATGATCAATTTGTTGGGGCTTCCATCACACCGAAGACAGTCTCTAACCGGATTTATGATGCGCTCGTGTTCTTTCAGTCAAACCGCATTGTGCTGATGGCGGGAGAAGGTTAGTTGGGTTTCAAGGACCACTTTTCGGGGCACGCGCAGTCCTATGCAGCGGCGCGACCTCAGTACCCTGACGAATTGTTTGCCTTCCTCGCCAACGCGTGTGCAGAGCGCAGTCTGGCCTGGGACTGCGGGACTGGAAACGGGCAGGCTGCCCGGTCTTTGATGGCTTATTTCAAGCGGGTGATTGCCACCGATGCCAGCGAGCAACAGATCGCCCAAGCCACACCCAGTGACAACATCGACTATGCCGTGATGAGGGCCGAAGCACCCAGCTTGGAGGAAGCGACCTTGGATCTGGTGGTCGTCGCCCAGGCGCTGCATTGGTTCGATGTGGGAGGCTTTTTCGCAGGTGTGGACAGGGTTTTGAAAAAGCAGGGCATCCTGGCAGTCTGGAGTTATGGGCTACATCAAGTCGATGCAGAAGTTGACGCTATCGTACATCACTTGTACCAGCAAATACTGGGAGATTACTGGCCACCAGAACGCTGTCTGGTCGAGCGTGGCTACGAGGACATCCAATTCCCTTGCGCGGCGATCGATGCACCGGGTATCGAACTGGAGGTGAACTGGTCCCTCGATCAATTGCTTGCCTACCTCATGTCCTGGTCGGCAGTACAGCGCTACATGCTGGCTCTTGATGAGAATCCGCTGCAGTTGGTTACGGATGAGTTGACCAGAGTCTGGGGTGCTGCAGCAACTAAAAAGGTAAGCTGGCCGGTGACGCTGTACGTGGGTCGAAAATAATCACAGACCACCCGGACTGCCTTGGTATTAGAGGACAATCAGACTATCATGACGTCGCTCTATTTTGCCTGCAAGGACTTTTGACGATTGAGTAAAATCTCTGTAATCGGTGGTGGCAGTTTCGGGACTGTTATCGCGGACATTATCGCCTTGAACGGCCACGATGTGCGTTTCTGGATGCGCAGCGAAGAACTGGCTAATGAAGTAAATCGAAGCCACGAGAACTCACAATACCTGCCGGGTTACCCGCTCGATCATCTTGTGGTTGCAACCCATGACATGGCGATAGCAGTCGGTGGCAGCGAGGTTATTTTTGTGGCCGTGCCAAGCGCCTCTTTTCGCCAGGTGGTCAAGAACATGATTGAGCATGCGCCTGCTGAAGTGATTCTGGTCAGTACAACCAAAGGAATTGAGAGTGGCACATTCGATCTGATGAGCCAGATCCTGATAGAAGAGGCTCCTGCAGCGAGGGTTGGGGTGCTCAGTGGGCCCAACCTGGCCAAGGAAATCGCCAGCAAAGACTTAACTGGCACCGTTATTGCCAGTAATCATGAAGAAGTGAGAGAGCGCGTCAAGGAAGTATTAAAATCAGAATTTTTTCGTGTCTATACCAACGATGATATGTTCGGTGTCGAGCTCGGCGGCTCGCTGAAGAATATCTATGCCATTATCGCCGGCATTGCGGCGGCATTGGGTATGGGTTACAACACCAACAGTATGTTGGTGACGCGCAGCCTTACCGAGATGGCCCGATTTGGCAAGGAGTTGGGTGCCGATCCCATGACTTTTCTTGGACTGGCCGGTGTGGGCGATCTGGTTGTTACTTGTTCCACACCATTGAGTCGAAACTATCGTATCGGCCTCGCTCTGGGGCAGGGAAAGACAATCGATGCGGCCGTGGCAGAGGTCGGACAGGTGGCCGAAGGAGTCAATACTGTCAAGCAGGTCAAGGAAAAAGCCGATGAACTTGGCGTCTATATGCCCCTGGCCAGCGGTTTGTTTAGAATTATTTATGAGAATGAGTCGATGGAGAATATTATTTCCTCATTGATGCTGAGTGAACAGGCGCTGGATGTAGAATTTGCAGCCAGTGAAGAGAAAATACTCGTCGAAAAATAGTAGAAGAGTAAAGAATGCAACAGTGGCAGCACTAAAAAGTGCTGACCCGATAATAGAGGATTAGTTATGCCAGAAGGGTTAGAAGAATCAAAAGAGCCAACTAAGTTAGATGGTATTGTTGATAACGCCATGCAAGTATCGGCCTGGATTCGTGTAATATTTATGCTCGCCTTCGCGATCGTCCTTTACCTGGTAATCGCGCCAGTCATTCTCGTGCTGATGATAGTGCAGGCCTTGTTCGTAATTATTACCGGTGATAGTAATAGTAATCTCAGATTTCTGGGGGCAGCGCTCAGTAAATACATATTCCAAGTCTTGGAATTTCTTTCCTACAACTCGAATACAAAGCCCTTTCCATTTTCTGATTTTCCGAAAGTTGATAATGATGAATTCAATCCCCCATCAGCCGCAAAGAAGGAAGCAGGAGATACTTCGAGCGTAAAGAAAAAAGCGCCATCCAGGAAAGCTTCCAGAAAGAAGGCCGCGCCAAAAAAAGCAGCTGCGAAGCAAGAACAATCTGAAAGTTTTGGAGATGGCGCTACAGACAAAGGGCCGGAATAAAGGTGGATTAAAATAATCCATCTGTCCTGAGATTGGTCTGATTTAGCAGGCAACTTTTACAATGTTAATTTACTTGGTACGTCACGGCATTGCAGACAGGAGGGCACTATCTGATCCCGAACGTGAACTGACACCCGTTGGTGTTGCGCAAAACCGCTGCGTGGTGGAAAAACTCTTTCTACAATCGCCGGCCCTGACAAAGGGCGTCGTGAGTCCCTATGAGCGGGCCAGGCAGACGGCAGCAGACTTCGGTTTAACATTTCCCAACCTGGAGTTCGAGGTTAGCGATTTAATTACTCCTAACGGCGATCCTTATGCAATAATGAATTTTATGGATGAAAATCAGCAACACAATTTGATAATGATCAGCCACAATCCACTACTTTCGAAGCTGCTCTCTCTGTTGGTGGATGGCACCATCGAAACAGCTCGCCAGATCAACACCAGTACGGTTGTCTGTATACTGATGGATGTTGTGGCACCAGGTTGCGGCGAGGTTAAATACATACTCGAACCATGAATAGTATTTGGCCGCAGGATTGCAAGGTAGTCTTCATTTTGTCACTGGTCTGGCTGATACCTGGTATCGCTTCTGCCCAACCAGTCGGTGTGACTACGAGCTATACGGATCACCCCATAATCGATCGCTTTCCAGACTCGGAAATCACCAGTATTGAGGTCGATGAAGATGTGAACTACCAGCTGGTCCTCAGCGGCTTGCAGCGCACCAGAGGGCTGGTTACTCCGGAAGACTCCGAACGCCTGCGAGGCGATGTCACCAAGGTGGTTTACGAGATATCGCAGGAATTTACTGGCGAAGATGTATTTCAGTTTTTCCGCGAACAAGTTCAGGAGAAAAACTATACTGAGTTGTTCAGCTGCACTGGCCGCGGTTGCGGAAGTAGTAATTATTGGGCGAATGATATCTTCGGAAACCGTATTCTGTATGGGCCGGAGAGGAATCAGTATTACCTGGCGATGCGGGCGGACAACGGGCTGGAAAATCCTCCGCATATCGCTCTTTATATTATCACCCGTGGCAATCGTCGGATTTATGCTTACCTGGAAATAGTCGAAGTCGGTGGCACCCAGATTCGCTTCGATATCATTGAGACGAACAATCTGCTGGAGAGCCTCCGTGCGCAGGGAAGCGTCATTGCACCCAATTTGAGTTTCGTCGCCGATAACACGCTCTCTGCCGAGAGTGAATTGACGCCGATAGCCAACATGCTACGCGACGATCCCTCGGTGAACGTCTACCTGGTGGTGCACCTGGGAGGAGCGGAGCCGCTGGATACCTTGATGAGCCGTTCTCTGGCCAGGGCGGAGCTGTTAAAGCGACAGCTGGAGAATCTGGGTATCGCTGCAGATCGCGTCATTGCTCGAGGTGTGGGACCGCTGGCTCCAGTCTGTGGGTTGGCCGATTGCCGTGACAGGATTGAGATAGTGCTCAGGCAATAGGCTATTTCAGCAGCGAAAGGAATTCGTTACGCGTGCTGTGACTGTTTCTAAAAGCCCCCAGCATGCACGAGGTAGTCATCACGGAGTTTTGTTTTTCGACACCCCGCATCATCATGCACATATGCTGTGCTTCAATTATAACAGCGGCGCCTGCGGCACCGGTCTTGTCGACAATACAATTGGCAATCTCATTGGTGAGATTTTCCTGAATCTGCAATCTTCTGGCAAAAACATCAACCACGCGTGCGATTTTTGATAAACCTATTACCCTGCCGTTTGGTAAGTAAGCGACATGGCACTTTCCAATAAATGGTAGCAAGTGATGTTCGCACATCGAATACAATTCGATGTTCTTGACGATTACCATCTCGTCTGTATCTGAAGGAAACAGAGCCTGGTTGATGACATCGTCGATATTTATGTCATAACCCTGCATCAGGAAACGCATCGCCTCGGCGGCACGTCTCGGAGTATCGATCAGTCCGGCTCGAGCAGGATCTTCACCGATTTCCTTGAGGATTTGTAAGTAAGACTGTTCCATACAGTGCAGCTGTCGTAAACCTATGGCCTGAATGCCAATTGCTTGATTGGGAGTACTTAAAATAAGGAAGCTACCCTACGATAAGCTTTAACAATGGTAAAGTCTTTTTGCTACTTGAGGGCTACAATAGTAGCGCCACCGAATGAAATTGAACAAAGTTATAAATGACATCGCGAACAGCTTTGCTGCGGCAGATCTCCACTACGGGCACGGCACGGACAATCCCTATGATGAATCGGTGTACTTGATATTCAGCCTGCTTGGTATCGATTTTGAGCAAGATCCGGAGTCACATAAACGAACGCTTAGCTATGAAGAGTTGCAGTTGCTAAAGAGCAAAGTCGCACAACGCATCGAGAAACGAACACCGGTAGCTTTCCTGGTAGGCGAGGCCTGGTTTGCTGGTCACAAATTCAACTGCGATGCACGTGCATTGATTCCACGGTCGCCAATCGCGGAGTTGATTACGCAGAAATTTCAAGCGTTGATCGAGTCACCCCCACGCCGCATCCTGGATCTTTGCTGTGGTGGTGGTTGTATCGGCATTGCTTGCGCACATGAATTTCCAGACAGCCAGGTAGATCTCGTGGACCTGTCCGAGGATTGTCTGGCATTGGCGGCGGACAATGTAGGGCTGCACAAGCTTGCCGAGCGTGTCAGTTGTATTCGCTCAGACCTCTTCAGTGGCTTGGACGGGACCTATGATCTGATTGTGAGCAATCCGCCTTATGTATCACGACAGGAACTCCAAGCGCTGCCCGCCGAGTATCGGCATGAACCTCAAGCAGGTTTACTCAGCCACGACGACGGGCTGCAAATACCGCTCACCCTGCTACAGCGGGCGGGGGATTTTCTCAGCAGCGACGGTCTGTTAATTATGGAAGTAGGGTATTCGGCCGAATTACTAGTACATCGGTTACCCGATGTGCCATTCCTATGGCTTGAATTCGAGCATGGCGGGGAAGGGGTCTTCGCCCTGCAGGCAGCGCAGCTACGACAGTACAGCGATAGCCTCAATTAGTGTACAATGCTCTGCTTTTTGTTCCCCTGCCAGCTTTGCACTCCGCAACTCGAGCTTTCAAATGTCAGGAAATACTTTAGGTAAGTTATTTACGGTGACAAGTTTTGGCGAAAGCCATGGGCCTGCCCTCGGCTGCGTGGTGGATGGCTGTCCTTCCGGCATGGAACTCAGCGAAGCAGACATGCAGAGGGACCTGGACAGACGCAAACCAGGCCAATCCCGCTTTACAACCCAGCGGCAGGAAGCCGATACGGTCAAGATCTTATCGGGTGTGTTCGAAGGCAAGACCACCGGTACACCGATCGGTTTATTAATTGAAAATACCGATCAGCGACCGAAGGATTACAGCAAGATCAAGGATCAATTTCGTCCGGGCCACGCCGATTATAGCTACTGGAAGAAATACGGCATACGCGACTACCGCGGTGGTGGTCGTGCTTCGGCGCGGGAAACGGCGATGCGTGTGGCAGCCGGGGCGATCGGCAAGAAATACCTCAAACAACACTGTGGCACGGAAATCGTCGGCTACCTGAGTCAGCTAGGCCCCATAGCCGTGGAGAAGGTGGATTTTGCCGAAATAGCGCGCAATACCTTCTTCTGCCCGGACGCGACCAAGGTCGCCGCACTGGAAGAATATATGGCGGCGCTGAGCAAAGAAGGCAACTCTATCGGCGCGCGCATTACCGTACAGGCCAGCAATGTACCCGCTGGGCTGGGCGAGCCGATATTCGATCGGCTCGACGCCGATCTAGCGAAGGCGCTGATGAGCATTAATGCGGTCAAAGGCGTGGAAATCGGTGCCGGATTCAACTCGGTAACTCAGAAAGGCACCGAGCACCGCGATGAGATTACGCCTCAGGGCTTCCTCAGTAATAATGCCGGCGGGATATTAGGCGGAATTTCCAGCGGCCAGGATATACTGGCCAGTATCGCCCTGAAGCCCACCTCGAGCATACGTATTCCGGGAAAGTCGATAAATACCGAGGGAAAGGCGGATGAAGTGACAACCACCGGCCGTCACGATCCCTGTGTTGGCATACGCGCCACCCCCATTGCAGAGGCTATGCTGGCCCTGGTACTCATGGATCATTTCCTGAGAGACCGAGCCCAGATCGGACTGTCGCGAAAAGCCTCGTCTACCCCCTAGTAGATGAAGTACTCTTCTGAATATTTTATAAATATAAACAGTACCTTATAATATAATTGCACTAAATTAGTTTAAGTTGGTAATGCTATGAAGGCCAGGACCCTGTACGACAAGATTTGGCAAGCGCATCTGCTAAAACAGCGGGATGATGGCATGGCGTTAATCTATATCGATAGACACCTGATCCACGAGGTAACTTCACCCCAGGCCTTCGAAGGTCTCCGTATGGCGGGGCGCAAGCCCTGGCGGACCGACGCCAATTTCGCGACACCAGATCACAATATTCCTACCACCAGCGAAGAGCGCAGCCAGGGATTGGCGGGTATCAAGGACCCTGTGTCCAAATTGCAGGTCAAGACATTGGATGAAAACTGTAAAGAATTCAGTATCTTCGAGCTTGAAATGAATGATGAACGTCAAGGTGTTGTGCACGTTGTAGGACCCGAGCAGGGGGCCACCCTGCCGGGTATGACGATAGTCTGCGGGGATTCCCATACGTCCACCCATGGGGCGCTCGGTGCGCTGGCTCACGGCATTGGTACCTCCGAGGTTGAACATGTACTGGCAACCCAATGCCTGATGCAGAAGAAGATGAAGAACATGCTGGTGCAGGTTAACGGCCAGTTGTCCACTGGAGTGACCGCCAAGGATGTGGTGCTGGCAATTATCGGCCAGATCGGTACAGCCGGCGGCACCGGTTATACGATCGAGTTTGGGGGCCAGGCCATCCGGGAAATGTCCGTAGAAGGTCGCATGACCGTCTGCAACATGGCAATTGAAGCAGGTGCGCGCGCCGGGCTGGTTGCCGTCGATGACACTACGCTGGAGTACATCGAGGGGCGCCCATTCGCTCCAACGGGCGCGCTCTGGGAGCAGGCGGCCGCCAACTGGCGAGGATTGGTCAGCGATGAGGCTGCCGAGTTCGATCGGGTCATCGAGCTGCAGGCCGAAGACATAGCACCCCAGGTGACCTGGGGCACTTCACCGGAGATGGTGGCCCCGGTAGATGGTCTGATCCCGGACCCAATACAGGAACAGGACGCGACCAGACGAGGCAATATCCAACAGGCCCTCGACTACATGGGGCTGGAAGGGGGTACACCGATACAGGACATCAAACTGGACTGTATTTTTATCGGCTCTTGCACCAATTCTCGCATCGAAGACTTGCGTGATGCCGCGCGGGTTGTGGAGGGTAAGCAGCTTGCAGAAAACATAGAACTGGCGCTGGTGGTGCCAGGTTCGGGGTTGATCAAGAAGCAGGCAGAAGTGGAGGGCCTCGACCAAATCTTTGTCAGTGCCGGCCTTCAGTGGCGTGAGCCGGGCTGTTCCATGTGTCTGGCCATGAACGCGGACCAGTTGGGTCCAGGTAAACACTGCGCCTCGACTTCGAATCGTAACTTCGAGGGCCGGCAAGGCTTCCGAGGCCGTACCCACCTGGTGAGTCCGGCAATGGCGGCGGCTGCTGCAATCCATGGGCATTTTGTGGATGTCAGGGATTTGGTCTAAAAACATCTAAGAGAATAGATAGAAAAAACAGTATATTACAGAGGGAACATGAGAAGCTTTAGCATAGAAAAAGGCGTGGTGATGCCACTGGATCGGGCCAATGTAGATACCGACTTCATCATCCCAAAGCAATTCCTAAAATCCATCAGGCGCAGTGGGTTCGGGGTCAACCTGTTCGATGAGCATCGCTACCTCGACAGGGGTGAGCCGGACGCCGATAACAGTCAACGCCCCCTGAACCCCGAATTCGTGCTGAATCAGCCGCGCTATCAGGGCGCGACCATACTGTTGGCCAGGGATAATTTTGGCTGTGGATCCAGCCGCGAACACGCACCCTGGGCGCTGGAGGACTACGGATTTCGGGCTATCCTGGCACCCAGTTACGCCGATATATTCTTTAACAACTGCTTCAAGAACGGCTTGCTGCCGATAGTGCTGGATAGGGAGTTAATCGCCAGTTTGTTCGAAGCAGTGGCACACACCGAAGGCTATCAGCTGGAAGTCGATCTGAGTCAGCAGAAGGTCGTTAAACCCGACGGCTCCAGCCTGGATTTTGAGGTAGATCCATTCCGCAGGCACTGTCTGCTGAACGGTCTCGATGACATCAGTCTTACACTGGAGGATGCCGCCCAGATCGAGGCCTTCGAGACGCGCTGGCGCGATCAGGCTCCGTGGTTTTTTAATTCACCAAATCCACAGTAATCAACGTAAATTCAATTAGTAACAGGAGAATAGCGGTTTAAACACCGCACGGAAATGACTATGAGCAATTACAACGTCGCCGTAGTAGGCGCAACAGGAGCGGTGGGGGAAGCCATGCTCAGTATCCTGGAGGAGCGTGATTTCCCGGTAAATGAACTCTATCCGCTGGCCAGCGAACGCTCTGCTGGCAAGACGGTCATGTACAAGAACAAGTCTGTTCAGGTACAAAATCTGGCAGAATTTGATTTCAAACGCGCGCAGATCGGTTTGTTTTCAGCCGGTGGCAGTGTATCCGCGCAATTTGCGCCAGAGGCCGCGGCAGCGGGCTGTGTGGTCATCGACAATACGTCCCATTTCCGCTACGACGACGATATCCCCCTGGTGATACCCGAAGTCAATGCCCAGCGCATCGCCGACTACCGCAACCGCCATATTATCGCCAACCCCAATTGTTCCACTATCCAGATGCTGGTGGCGCTAAAACCGATACATGACGCGGTAGGCATCAAACGCATCAGCGTAGCCACTTACCAGGCTGTATCAGGCACAGGTAAGGCGGCTGTGGAGGAATTAGCCCGTCAAACTGCTGAGTTGTTGAACGGCCGAAAAGCCGAGTGCAAGGTTTATCCCCGCCAGATCGCGTTTAACGCCTTACCGCACATCGATGAGTTCATGGATAACGGCTATACCAAGGAAGAGATGAAGATGGCCTGGGAGACTAACAAGATCATCGAGGATGACAGTATCCAGGTGAGCGCCACCTGCGTGCGTATCCCGGTATTTTATGGGCACTCTGAGGCTATTCAGATCGAGACCCATCAGCGCATCGGTGAGCCAGAAATTCGTGAAATGCTGACCAACGCCCCCGGGATTACGGTAATGGATGAGCGAAAAGACGGGGGCTACCCGACTGCTGTGCACGAATCTGCGGGCCAGGACTCAGTTTTCGTGGGTCGAATCCGGCAGGATATCTCCATTCCCAATGGTATAAATCTTTGGGTGGTGACCGATAACGTCCGAAAAGGAGCAGCATTGAACTCTGTCCAGATTGCTGAAGAGTTGATAAAAAGCTACTTATAATGAATACTTGCAAGCTGTAGTGAAGAAACAGTCTTAGATTGTTTTCATCCAATCAGCAGTGTTTTAAATCAGCAAAGTGTAAATACTGAAGCCGTCTACAGGAAGCTATCTGTAGGCAGGAACGACTGTCGAGCCGATTGAGAGAAACAGGGAATATGCTACGTAAATCCGTTGTCATCCTGACCATGTTGCTATGCAGCATGGCGACACAGGTCTATGCCCTGGGACTCGGCTCAGTTTCGGTTGAATCTGCACTAAACCAGCCATTGCGTGTGCGCATCGAGATCCTTCAACTCGGCGACACTCGGTTACAGGACGTCAATATACAGATGGCGTCGCAAGATGACTTCCAACGCTTCAATATCGAGCGGGTTGGTTTCCTGTCAAACGTTCGCTTCAGTGTCGAAGCAACAACCCAGGGTAATTTCGACACCCTGATTTCCAGCCAGATCGTTCGCGAACCCTACCTGAGCTTTATTCTTGAGACCCGTTGGCCCAGTGGTCGATTACTCAGTGAACACACTGTATTGCTGGATTTGCCAGTGTTCGATGACCAGCAAGCTACCGCCTCTGTTCGCACACCCATCAGCCCGGTCTCGCAACGGCTTGATGCGGCGACACAACCGGATCAGCCATTTGTAGAGCCGGCGGTACCTGCGGTTACTCCTCCTATACAATCCGTACAGCCGATACTCGAACCAGAAATCATCGAAGCACCCGCGCTGCAGCCGCAAGACCTCAGGTCTGAACCGGAAGAAGTTATTTCAGAACCTATCCCGGAATCTGAAGCGCTCATTGAGGATCCTGAGATCCTGCCAACAGATCTGGCGCAAGAGGAAACTGCCGAACCGGCGGCGGAGGCAGTCGTTGAAGAGCAAGCTGTTGCTGTCGTCGAAGAGACAGTAGAAGAACAGGCAGTAGCAGTAGAACCTGAACCTGAAGCTGAACCAGAACCAGTTCAGGTGGAAGTTGCTGAGGAAGAAGAAGTAGAACCAGAGCCAGCTCCGGTGGAAGTTGCTGAGGAAATAGCGGCTGACGAAGTGCCTGAGACGCCGGACCTTGCCGAAGAGATTGAAACTTCCGCGACCGACACGCTGTCGGATATCGCTCTACGTGTCCGTCCGAGCAATTCAGTCACGATTCAACAAACTATGTTGGCTCTGCAAGAGTTGAATCCCGACGCCTTCGTCGTTGGCAATATCAATCAGCTGCGCAGTGGGCAGGTAATGCGTGTGCCTACTCTGGCTGAGGTAGAAGCGTTAGATCCACAGGAAGCTATCAATGAAGTGACGCGACAGAATCAGCAGGTAGCTGAAGTCGACGTTGAGCCGCTGGCCGCGCCCACGGATGCGACACCAGATCAAGACGACCAGCCACAGGGGCAATTAAGTGTCGTAAGTGGTGATGCCGATGCCATCGATGCTTCCGCCGGTATCAGTGAATTAGATGATGAAGAGAATGCAGAGCTCGATCGGCGTGTGGCCGAACTGGAAAACCAGTTGGCATTGCGCCAGGAAGAAGCAGACCGGGCACGTATAGAACGCGAGGATCTTGATTCGCGGATGGCAGAACTGGAGGAGCAGATAGCCGAGGCGCAGGAAATCATTCGTCTGCAGGATCTGCAACTTGCGCAGTTGCAGGAATCCCTGGCCACAGCGGCTGGCGAGGCAGAGGCGCAAGCAGAAGCAGAAGCAGAGGCTGAGCAGGCGGCACTGCTGGCTGCAGCGGAGGAGGAAACCGCCATTCCGGTTTCTAGCTCAAGCACCCTCTTCGACGATGTCATGCGCATTCTCACCGGTAATACACTGATGATGGGATTCGGGATCGCACTGGTGATCCTGCTACTGGTAGTCCTGTTGCTACGCCGCAATAAGTCAACAAAATCGGAAGACAAATCCCTCGATGAGTTGGCGGAACAGGAGTTCCCGGCCGAAAGTGAAGAGACCGAGGTAACGGCAGATGAAGGGGCAGTGGTGCTGAAGGATACTGACCCGGATAGCGAATTGGATAGTGAGCTGGATGAATTAATCGGCGGCCTCGATGAGGATGCCGACCCCGCCCCGGCAGACATGGGTGAGCTGAACGCCAGTGTCGACGCACTCATAGAAGATGATCAGTTGGAGGACGCCGTCCGCTTACTGGAGTCGGCCGTCGACGATGGTCCTGACAATCATGATTTGCGACTGAGGTTACTCGAAGTGGTTACTCTGCAGGGAGACCTGGCGCTGTTCGATAGCCATGCCGAAATCCTTGCTACTCAGTTGAGCCCCGTGATCGACAGGCAGGTGAAAAACCTCAGAGAGCAATTCGGTGATGTGGGACCTGCAGAGGCTGTAACCGACGCAGCACCTGAGCAAGAAGCGCCAACACAAGACGAATCGGAGCTGGACGTAGTAGAAATGGAAGCAGATGTCGAGCCAGAGGCAGAGGCAGAAGTGGAGCCAGCCAAAGACGACGCCGAGCAAGCAGGGAAAAGTGGAGAAGCAGCCTCATTCCTGGATGATCTGGGAATCAATCTGGATTCCTTCGATGACGATAGTTTCGAATTTAGTTATGAGGAAGACAAACCCGAAGAAGAGCCGGTCAAGAAGGAAGAAACATCCGCACAGGAATCTACCGCTGAAGCTGAAGATACCCCCATGTCTTTGGAGTTCGATGAGGAAGAGGACCTGGAAGATCTCGGATTCCTCTCTGATGAAGACGAGGTGGAAATAGAGTCCGTTGGAGAGATAGAAGAAGTAGAAATGCTCTCAGATGATGAGACGGCAACCAAGCTCGAGTTAGCCTATGCATACCAGAAAATGGGAGACACCGAGGGCGCCGAAGAAATATTGCAAGAAGTCATAAAGGAAGGTTCTAAAGATCAGGTCGAAGAAGCAAAGAATCTGCTTGCTTCCCTCAGCAATTTATCTGATTGACGCTGCTTGTCAAACTCAGAGAGTTCACCTAATAGTAATGCCAGGATTGCGCTCGCTATCGAATATGATGGTTCGGCATTTAATGGCTGGCAAAAGCAATCTTCCCCTGAAGTGAAAACCATTCAATCTACGGTTGAGACTGCGCTTAGCCAGATAGCCGATTCTGAAATTAGCTCAGTTTGCGCTGGAAGAACCGACGCCGGCGTGCATGCAACGTGCCAGGTGATACATTTTGACACTCCGGTTGATAGGGGTGACAAGGCATGGACCCGTGGCGCTAACAGCCTGCTTCCCGCAGCCATCCGTGTGCTTTGGGCGAGGAAGGTGAAGCCGGAATTCCACGCCAGGTTTTCAGCCACAGAACGATACTATCACTATGTTTTGTATCAGCAAGAGACTCCGTCTGCGATCATGGCCGGACGCACAACCCATGTCAGGGAAAGCCTCGATATACCCGTTATGCATGAAGCAGCACAGGCTCTACTCGGGGAGCAGGACTTTTCCGTGTTCAGGGCAGCAGCTTGCCAATCCAATTCGCCGTTTCGCAATATCAGTCATGCATCGGTCACCAGACAGCACGGATTTATTGTGTTTAAAGTACGGGCAAATGCCTTCCTGCAGCACATGGTACGTAACATTGCCGGGGTGCTGCTGGACATAGGCAGGGGAAAGCGCGGTGCCGATTGGGTCAAAGAATTGATCGCCTGTCGTGACAGAACCCAGTCCAGTATGACAGCGCCGCCGGACGGGCTATATTTGGTTGGCGTAGCCTACCCATCGGCATTCGGGTTGCCATCAAGTACGCAGACGCCGGCCTTTTTACAGGGCAGTGATTCGAACTTATTGTGATAGAATAGCGTGCTTTCGCGACCCGTAACCTGTCTTGTCGAAACTCTGGATAAAAATCTGCGGCATCACGCGACAGCAAGATGCAATGGCGGCTGCCGAGGCAGGTGCCAATGCCGTAGGCCTAGTGTTTTATCAACCGAGCCCACGCTCTGTAGTAACCGAGAACATGCCCCTAATCCTGGAAGGATTACCTGACGGGATTCAGGTAGTCGCGCTGTTTGTCGATCCTGCGGCCGATGAAGTAAGTGGGGTAGTGAGTACTGGGTTGGTGGATTGTTTGCAGTTTCATGGAGATGAATCCGCCGCATTCTGCGGGTCGTTTGGCTTGCCCTATATGAAGGCCATTCGGGTAGGCGCGGGACTGGACCTGGCGGTTGCGATTGACAAGTATGAGTCGGCAGCAATGATCTTGCTGGACCGCCACGATGAAAAAGTGCCAGGTGGCACCGGGTTGAGTTTTAATTGGACAGAAGCGGAACAGATTGCCAGAACCCACGGGCAGAAGTTAGTAGTGGCTGGTGGTCTGCATCCGGACAACGTGCAGCAAGCTGTGCTACGCCTGAGGCCGTTTGGTGTGGATGTCAGTAGCGGTGTTGAGACGCAACCGGGAATCAAAGACCCCGACAAGATAAAGTTGTTTATAGAAGGAGCGAGAAGTGTCTGACGTTGATGTCGCCTCGGGCGGCAGCCTACCAGGATTTGACGGGCCCGATAGCAGCGGCCACTTCGGACCCTATGGGGGTGTCTTCGTAGGCGAAACGCTGATCGGTGCCGTCGAAGAACTGGCACGCGTCTACGAACGTCTGGCGGCGGATGAGAAATTTTGGGAAGAGTTCGATTACGAGCTGAAACACTATGTCGGAAGACCCTCGCCTCTGTATTTTGCCGAACGCTTAACGGCGGCCTGCGGTGGTGCCAGAATCTACTTGAAGCGGGAAGATCTTAATCATACCGGCGCACACAAGATAAATAACACCATCGGTCAGGCACTGCTGGCCAGACACATGGGAAAAACCCGCATCATCGCCGAAACCGGAGCGGGACAACACGGTGTCGCGAGTGCCACGGTGGCGGCGAGGCTGGGTCTGGAATGCCATGTCTATATGGGCGCCGATGATATCGTCAGGCAGGCTCCTAATGTCTATCGCATGAAGCTGCTCGGAGCAAATGTAGTTTCGGTGGCGTCCGGCTCGCGCACCCTGAAAGACGCTATGAACGAAGCGTTACGGGATTGGGCCAGCAATGTAGATAATACCTATTACATCATTGGCACCGTGGCGGGCCCCCATCCTTATCCCCAGCTGGTGAGAGATTTCCAATGTGTCATTGGTCGAGAAGTGCGGGCACAATCATTAGAACAAATTGGTCACTTACCCGGTGCATTGGTTGCCTGCGTCGGCGGTGGCTCCAATGCAATTGGACTGTTTCACCCGTTTCTGGAAGATGCCAACGTCGCCATGTACGGCGTGGAAGCTGCCGGCAAGGGGCTCGATACGAAGGACCATGCTGCACCACTGTGCGCCGGTAAACCGGGTGTTCTGCATGGCAATAGGACTTACCTGATGACGGATGCTGCTGGCCAGATCATGGAGACACATTCGGTATCGGCAGGGTTGGATTATCCAGGAGTCGGCCCTGAGCATGCCTGGTTAAAAGACCTCAAGAGAGTTAACTATGTGGCTGCTACGGACAAGCAGGCGATGGCCGCTTTTCATCAACTGACCGAACTGGAAGGAATTATCCCAGCGCTGGAGAGTAGTCATGCGGTGGCCTATGCGGCACGGCTGGGCGCCGACATGGAGTCTGAGCAGTCGCTCGTAATCAACCTGTCAGGACGCGGCGACAAAGACATTGAGACTGTAGCCAGAATTGAAGGGATAGAGTTGTAATTACGTACCATGAGTCGTATCGCGCAGACAGTCGAAGGTGCCAGGGAGGTAGGGAATAAGTTACTTATTCCCTACCTGGTCGCCGGTGATCCTGACCTGGCCAGCACGCTGCAGTTAATGCACGGCCTGGTGGGGCGCGGTGCTGACATAATCGAGTTGGGCATACCCTTCAGTGATCCCTCCTCAGACGGACCGGTCATTCAGCGTGGCGTCGAAAGAGCACTGGCGCGAGGCACTTGCCTGCAAGATGTGCTGGATCTGGTACAGGAATTCCGGGTCAAAGACGCTGTCACTCCCATTGTACTCATGGGCTATCTGAACCCGATAGAAATCATGGGCTACGTCCAATTCGTCGCCAGCGCCTGTGAGGCAGGGGTAGACGGGGTGTTAATCGTCGATATGCCTCCGGCGGAGTCCGCTGAGTTGCACGGCAAATTGCAGGCCGAGGGAGTCGACACAATCTACCTGGTAGCACCTACCACGAGCGCTGCACGGGCCAGTGCGATTACCTCACTCAGCACAGGGTATCTGTATTACGTGTCGCTCAAGGGGGTTACCGGCGCCGCCCTGACAGATCATCAGTCGGTAGGGGAGAAAATTGCTGCTTTACGGGGTCTAACTGACTTACCGATAGTGATTGGTTTTGGTATAAAAGACGCCGAGAGTGCACAGGCTATGGGGAAACTGGCAGACGGGGTCGTGATAGGCAGTGCCCTGGTAGAGCGGATCGCCAAGTTGCCCGCACATGAGCTGCAAAGCAGCGCCGATTTACAACATTGTACGGCCGAAATTGCTGTTGTCAGAGATGCGCTAAACCAGATTAAATAATATATATAACTATTTGAAATAAAGGGATATTAGTGAACTGGATAGACAAAATTTTACCGTCGATTTCAACTGGCAGGGCCGATAGCAAGAAGAAAGCCACGGTGCCGGAAGGGGTCTGGAAGAAATGCCCCCGCTGTGATGCCATGCTCTATAAGAAGTCCCTGACCGAGAACTTCGACGTCTGTCCAAAGTGTGACCATCATCTGCGCATCAGCGCCCGGCGACGCATTGAATTGTTTCTGGACGCCGATGAACAGCAAGAGCTGAACACAGAATTGGCGCCGGTGGACCTGCTCAAGTTCAAGGATCTAAAACGCTATAAAGATCGGTTGAGTACCGCTCAGAAGCGCACCGGCGAGAAGGACGCCCTGGTGGTCGTTAAGGGTCGGGTGAAGGGCACTGCGGTAGTCGTTGCCGCATTTGAATTCGGTTTTATCGGCGGGTCTATGGGAGCGGTGGTTGGCGAAAAGTTTACTCAGGCAGTCAATACCTGCATCGCTGAAAAATTACCCCTGGTGTGCTTTTCGGCCAGCGGAGGAGCTCGCATGCAGGAAGCCCTGGTATCCCTGATGCAGATGGCCAAGACCTCTGCTGCCCTGGAGAGACTCAAAACCCATTCGCTGCCCTATATTTCGGTGCTGGTTGATCCGGTCTATGGAGGCGTCTCCGCAAGCCTGGCCATGCTGGGGGACATTAACATCGCCGAACCGAATGCACTGGTCGGTTTCACTGGACCGGATGTTATTCGTCAAACCGTACGCGTGAAACTGCCGGAAGGATTTCAACGCAGCGAATTTCTACTGGAGCACGGGGCGGTCGATATGATCGTGCATCGTCGTGAGCTGCGCCACAAAATTGCCTCATTGCTGGAAAAGCTGCTGTACTTTAAAGCCACAGGATCTTGATGCCCCAGAGCAGAGATGAAGCCGCCGACCTTGATTTCTGGTTGCGCTACATTGCGTCCGTACATCCACGGGAAATCGAACTGGGTCTGGAGCGTATCCGTGCTGTGGCGAAGCGCATGGGGCTAAGCAAGCCTGCCAGACAGGTTATTGTCGTAGCGGGAAGCAATGGTAAGGGTTCCTGTGTCTGTTGCCTCGAGGCGGTACTGCAAAGTTGTGGCTATCGAACGGCGAGCTATACCTCACCACACCTGCATCGCTTTAACGAGCGCATCAGGATCGAGAAGAACGAAGTGGATGATCGGCAACTCTGCGATGCCTTCGCGGCAGTCGAGGGAAGCCGTGGTGAACACTCATTGAGTTATTTCGAGTTTGCCACACTCGCAGCACTGTGGTTGTTCAATCGAGCAGCTCTCGATGTCGCCATTCTCGAGGTAGGCTTGGGTGGCAGATTAGATGCAGTAAATATCATCGATGCCGATGTGTCGATTATTACCAATATCAGCCTCGATCATCAGGATTGGCTCGGCAGTGATCTGGAGAGCATCGGCGCGGAGAAGGCGGGTGTCATACGTGCCGGCACGCCCATACTCTACGGAGATGATTCTCCATTGAGAAATATCTTGCAGAAAGCGACCCGACTCGGCGCACCACTGTACCGAATCGGAGTAGATTGCCAGAGTACTCTGCAAGCCGATGCGACCTGTTGGACGTTCAGCGGTCGGGATGCTAATGGGCAGCCGGTGTTGGCGTCAGATTTGCCCCTGCCGGGCATTCCACTGCCTAACGCAGTACTTGCCCTGCAGGCGCTGGCACTGCTGCTACCGGCATGGGATGTAGCTGCCATTCGCGCCGCACTGCAAGGTCTGAAACTGGCGGGGCGCTTCGAGCTTAGAACTGACCGGGAAACTGGTCGAAATGTGGTGTTCGATGTCGCCCATAACCCAGCAGCTACAGGCCTGCTGGCCCGGAAACTGCACCAGTATCGAACCACTATTCCAGGCATTGGCCAAATAGCTGCAGTCATCGCTGTGATGGCAGATAAAGATATAGAAGGAATGGCTCAGAGCTTAGAATCCTGCCTGGACATCTGTTATATTGCGCAAGTCGAAGAACCTCGCTGCATGCCAGCTGACGTGGCCTTCAGTCGACTCGAAAGTTGCGATGGCAAGCTGGCGCTGCAACAGCTCGAGAATGCAGTCGATGCTTACCGGGCTGCCTGTCGCAACGCGGCTGCGGAGGATCTGGTGGTTATCACCGGCTCATTCTACACAGTAGCTGCCACCCGCCAGCTGAGTAAGCCGAGCAGGGCGGCATGAATGCCTCTTCAATGTTTTCAAGAATGGCCCCGAAACGTGGGCTTGTGGAGTTCGGAGTACTTCCAGATTGAAGCCGGGTACTAAACAGAGAATCGTCGGCACAGTTGTGCTGCTGGCTCTTGCGCTCATCTTTCTGCCAATAATTTTTGACGGACAGGGCAGCTATCAAAACCAAATTTCCAGTCGCATCCCCGCGACTCCGGTGGTGCCCATCCTAGCTGAGCCACAACAAGTTCGTCCGGTCATTATCGCCGATGTCGAGGCGGCCGAGGCTGAGCCGACCGATGCCGAGCCAACCGATGGCGAGCTGACCGAGGCCGAGCCAGCTCCTACTGCAAACAGCGAAACAACGCCAGAACCTGCCACAAGCCGCGTTGAAGTCAGCACCTCCGAACCCGCTTTTACACGTGACATTCCCAGCCTCGATAGCAGCGACCTGCCACAGGGCTGGAGTGTACGGTTGGGATCGTTTTCGGATGAAAGCAATGCAAACACGCTGCTTAAGCGCCTCCAGGCTGCAGGATACAAAGCCTATACACGAGCAATCGCCAGCGAACAGGGTGCCTTGACCGGTGTCTTTGTAGGACCCTGGCTGGAGCGCTCGAGGGTCCTGGATTACCAGGAGAGGCTACAGCAAGAGTTCCAGCTGGCCGGCATGGTGGTTCTCTATGAAGTGGAACAACTGTAAGCAGGGATTTGACGTGGGCTGAGCCATGAATGGAGTAGATACGGCAATCCTGGTAGTAACCACCTTGTCTTGCCTGTTTGGATTATGGCGGGGGCTGGTTAAAGAAGTCTTGTCATTGGTGACTTGGGTCGCAGCTTTGCTGGTGGCGCGTGTGTACAGTGAGACATTGTCTGAGTTTATGGTCAATGTCATAGACAGTGGCAGTGTGCGCTATGTAACGGCACTTGCCCTGATTTTCGTGGTAATTATGATGTTGGGCACACTGTTCAATCATCTGCTGTCGAAATTGTTGACGATTACCGGTCTGAAGTTGGTGGATCGGTTGCTGGGTGGGGTTTTCGGGGCAGCCAGAGGTGTCATCATCGTGCTGGTGATTGTGTTCATCAGCAGCGTGTTTGTTTCGGAGACCGAGCAGTGGCAACAGTCCACGTTGATACCTCATGGCATGGCAATGATTGAGTGGTCACGCATTTTTATTGAAGACATGAATAGCGTCAATTTGGGACAATAGACGGCCTGGGGTCGGCTTTAGAAAAATTGATGCGTCGCGGAGCATGTTATGTGCGGATTGGTTGGAGTAGTAACCAGTGATGAAGTAGGAGTCTGTCTCTACGACACTCTGACGGTGCTGCAGCACCGGGGGCAGGATGCTGCAGGGATCATGACCAGTGATAATGGCAAGCTGAATCTGCGCAAGGACAATGGACTGGTCAGGGACGTGTTCCGAAACCGGCATATGAGAAGTCTGACCGGGCAGATGGGAATTGGCCACGTGCGCTACCCCACGGCGGGTAGCTCCAGCCCGGCACTCGCCCAGCCATTCTATGTAAATTCACCCTACGGTCTGGCCCTCGCTCACAATGGCAATTTAACCAATGCAGGGGAACTCAGTCGCGACCTGTTCAAGGAAGATCTGCGTCACATCAATACCGACTCCGACTCGGAAGTTCTACTGAACATATTTGCTCACGAGTTGCAGCGTCGCGGAAAAATAGAACCCACACCGGAAGATTTATTCGCAGCTGTAGCGGGAGTACATGACCGATGCCGGGGCGGCTTTGCAGCGGTGGTGATGATTACCGGCTATGGCATTCTCGGATTTCGAGACAGAAATGGCATCCGCCCGCTGGTGTTTGGAAGTCGCAAAACCAACCACGGCCATGAATACATGATTGCTTCGGAAAGTGTCGCATTGGACTCTCAGGGATTTTCTATAGAAAGAGACGTGGCACCTGGTGAGGCTGTATTCATCGATGTAGATGGCAGCCTGCATACAAAAGTCTGCACAGAACAGGGTGAACATACACCCTGTATTTTTGAGCATGTGTACTTCGCGCGACCCGATTCTTTAATGGACGATATTTCGGTGTATAAGGCTCGTCTTCGCATGGGTGAAAAGCTGGCAGATAAGTTGAAGCGGCTGCGCCCGGACAATGACATCGATGTGGTTATCCCTATCCCCGACACGAGCCGAACGTCCGCCGTGGAACTGGCCAATCGCCTGGATCTGAAATACCGTGAAGGATTCGTTAAAAACAGATATATCGGCCGTACGTTTATTATGCCGGGGCAGAGCGAGCGCAGGAAATCCGTGCGGCAGAAGCTCAACGCCATCGAACTCGAATTTAAAGGTAAAAACGTACTACTGGTGGATGACTCTATCGTGCGCGGGACAACCTGCAAGCAAATCATCCAGATGGCCAGGGATGCCGGTGCCAAGAAAGTCTATTTTGCATCTGCCGCGCCTGCGATTCGGTATCCCAATGTTTATGGAATCGACATGCCCTCCGCGGCGGAGTTGATTGCCGCCGGCAAGACAGAAGATGAGGTTGAAGAACTGATTGGCGCGGATTGGTTGATCTACCAGGATCTCGATGATCTCATCGCCGCAGCCAGGGAAGGTAATCCGGCCATTGGGCGCTATGAATGTTCGGTATTTGACGGTGAATACATAACCGGCGATGTGGATGAAGTGTATTTACGACGCCTTGAAAATGTCCGCAATGACGCCGCTAAGAAAGCCAAAAAGAAGCATAGACGTACACGGGAACACAATCTAGTCTCTGACATGAGCACTGATGCTTGAGAAAGATTAGCCCAAACAGAAATAGCTGATTATGTTTTCACTCAATCTAGACAATGCAACCGATACCAGGGCCCATGTTGTAGAGAATAAGTTTTCACAACAAGTTCAGGTAACGGTTAAAGAAGTGAGCAAGGCACTGCTCGGTAAGGATCATCAGATCCGGCTGGCCTTGTGCTGTCTATTTCCCGGTGGACATCTGCTAATCGAAGACCTTCCAGGCATGGGGAAGACAACGCTGTCCTACGCGCTGGCCAAAGCCTTGCATCTGAAATACAACCGCATCCAGTTTACCAGTGACCTGTTGCCAGCGGATATTCTGGGTATCTCGATCTTTGATCAGAATAGCAGCCAGTTCAGCTTCCACCCAGGACCCATTTTCAGTCAGTTGGTGCTGGCCGATGAAATTAATCGCACCACACCGAAGACCCAGAGCGCCCTCCTGGAAGCGATGGAAGAACGCCAGGTCACCGTTGGGGGGAGACTCGGAATTTACCAGATCCCTTCTTCGTTATCACGACGCAGAATCCAGTAACCGCGGCAGGTACATTACCCCCTGCCTGAGTCTCAGCTCGATCGATTTCTGATGCGCTTGCGCCTCGGTTATCCCGATCAGCAGGCCGAGCGCGAATTGCTGGAGATGAACACAGAGCGGGACAAGGTGGAAGAAGTCAGACAATGCCTGTCCACCGAAGTGATTGCAGAGTTTCGACGCAAGTCTGCCGATGTTAATGCCAGCGATACCCTGCTGGATTATGTGCAGCGCTTGATCGCCTTTACTTGCGGCAAGGAGGAATTTCATCTCGGTCTGTCACCGCGTGGCAGCCTGGCCATCATGCGTGCAGCGAAGACCTAGGCGCTGATGTGTGGCAGAAATCATGTAGTACCGGAGGATGTGCAGACTATCTTGCCCGCTGTTGTTGAGCATAGGTTGCGCGCTTCCACCGACGAAGACGGACATACCGGCGCTTCTCTGGTGCAGCAGCTCCTGAACGAAGTAGACGTTATTGAATAGCTGCTAGTCAGAGGGTCCCTGGGGTAACCGATGACAGGTAACGAAATGTTGCAAGCAGCCAATGGCATTCAGTTTACGCGCACACTGGAAGAAAAGATTCGATCGTTGGATGGCCGAACGCATCTCGCCGTGCAGAAAAGTAACTCTCGATCGGCGCATCATCTATATCTTGCCAACCAGCAGCGCTTTTATGTTTATAACCGCCTGCGGATTGGTTTTTATCGCAGCCATAAACTATGCCGTCAGTCTGGCCTTTGGCCTGGCTGGCCTCGTTATCGTCGTAGTGGGATTTACGGTAATTCGTATCGAACCCCGCTCGAAATACAGCCCGGTCGTGAAGGCTTACCAGGGCG
>PVBE011368075.1_pt1 | contig 70529 bp, 73 predicted proteins | sample 1631181 | NCBI WGS metagenome assembly PVBE01 (sample SAMN08397723, study PRJNA350692) | Marine metagenome, whole genome shotgun sequencing project. | isolation source: water | place: Pacific Ocean | collected 2012-04
CGATGACATTCTCTGCCCGGCCGACCAGGAGATCGACGTAGAACTTGCTGCCGAGATTCAGGATTCTGGCCTTGAGAAGGTGAAGATCCGTTCGGTATTGACTTGCGAGACCGTTCGGGGTGTTTGCCAGAAGTGCTACGGGAATAGCCTGGCCAGTGGCAAATTGGTGGAGAAGGGTGAGGCGGTAGGTGTTATTGCGGCCCAGTCTATTGGAGAGCCAGGGACGCAGCTGACCATGAGGACATTCCATATTGGTGGTACTGCATCTCGGGTTGGTGAGGAAAACACCCTGGAGACGAAGAACGGTGGGACGATAGTTTTCCTGAACCTTCGAACTGTTGCTGACCAACAAGGTGACCTTGTGGTCATGAACCGTAACGGAGCTATCGCGGTCGAGGATGAAGATGGCAACATCCGTGAGCGCTATACGGTTGTCTACGGTGCGCATCTCAAAGTCAAAGAGCGTGCCAAGGTGGAACCGGGGACTGTTCTTGTGGAGTGGGACCCGTATTCGTTTGCCATCCTTACCGAGGAAGAGGGTACTGTCGGTTACAAGGATTTGGCCACGGGTGTTACGACACGCGAGTTGGTTGACGAGGTTACCGGTCTATCGCACCGGGTGGTCATAGACTCTCCTGAGGGGAAACAGCCTCAGCTGGAAATTCTTGACCCGAAAGTGAAGAAAAAGAAGGTCCTTAGGTCTTACCATTTGCCTTCCGGCGCCCACGTCACGGTGCCAGATGGTGCTGGTGTGTACCCGGGCGACGTCCTTGCCAAGATTCCCCGTGAGACTACGAAAACCACCGATATTACTGGAGGTTTGCCGCGCGTTGTGGAGCTCTTCGAGGCCCGTAAGCCAAAGGAGCCTGCTGTTATCACGGAGATCGATGGTGTTGTCCAATTTGGTGAAGTTACCAAGGGCCTTCGCAAAGTAGTTGTTACCAGCAAGGAAACCAGCGAAAGTCGCGAGTACTCGGTGCCCCGCGGAACGCATGTCAACGTTCGCGAAGGTGATTTGGTAACCGCGGGAGAAGCGCTCGTTGATGGCCCGGTCAATCCACACGACATTCTCGACGTGCTAGGAGAACGTGCTTTACAAGAGTACTTGGTGAACGAAATACAGGAGGTATATCGACTGCAGGGTGTCACTATCAACGATAAACATATCGAAGTTATCGTGCGTCAGATGATGCGCTGGGTGAGGGTCGAAGATGTTGGTGACGCTGATTTCCTTTTCAATGAGCAAGTTGATCGCTTTCGCTTCCAAGCGGAAAACGAGCGCGTTGGTAAGAAGAAGAAGGGGGTACCTGCTACAGGTCGCCCACTGTTGCTTGGGATTACAAAAGCTTCGTTGTCCACTGATTCCTTCATCTCGGCGGCGTCGTTCCAGGAGACTACCCGGGTTCTGACCGAGGCTGCCATCAGCGGTGCAGTTGACAGTCTGCGAGGTTTGAAGGAAAACGTCATCATGGGTCGGCTTATCCCGGCTGGCACAGGATTTGAAGACTACAAGAAGGTGCGGTTGGTCTAAGAGGAGCCCATGCGTCGTCGCCCATCCGACATCTTGGCTGGCATGGAAGAGGCCGCAGCCGAGGCCGAAGCTGCTCAAATGGTAACCACCGAGAGCGAAGGCCAATAAATCCCGGCTAAAGCCCGCAAATACGCTGTTTTTCAGGACTTGTGAACGTTGACTGAGTCTGAATCGCTGATATAATTTTGGCCAGCAACTAGGGGATACTGCGCTTGTTCCCCTGGATTCCAACCCTGCCATTCACATTCCCTGTCTTTGTTTATTCCGGCCCGGTAACGGGCTACTGGTCTGTGTGTGTGGCGGGGCTAATTTTCGGAGGCTAGATTTGCCGACGATCAACCAATTGGTTCGGAAGGGGAGGAAGCGGGCTGCTTCCAAAACCTCCAGCCCGGCACTGCAGAAGTCGCCTCAAAGACGCGGCGTGTGTACGCGTGTGTACACGTCGACGCCCAAGAAGCCAAACTCTGCTCTTCGAAAGGTTGCCCGTGTTCGGTTGACTAACGGGATTGAGGTCACCACCTACATCCCGGGAATTGGGCATAACCTGCAGGAACACTCGATCGTGTTAATCCGCGGAGGTCGAGTAAAAGACCTCCCTGGTGTTCGTTACCATGTGGTTCGTGGCACGCTCGATACCGCCGGTGTTGAAGGTAGAAAACAGAGTCGCTCGAAGTACGGCGCTAAGAAGCCCAAGGCGTAAGACTCTGCCCGTCTAAATACCGGCATCCGCCGGTATTTCCCAATCCTGACTAAATTAGGTTGGCAGTTAATGTGGATCCGCAGATTGTCTGCGGTTCGGCTAGATAGCAGGAGTGTGGGGGTATGCCCCGCAAAGGTACGAAAATAACTAAGCCGCAAATTGGTCCTGACCCGGTTTATAAAAGCCGGTTAGTGTCCAAGTTCGTGAACCACATGATGCTGGATGGCAAAAAGAGCACAGCACAAGGAATCTTTTACCGGGCACTTGAGGTTGTTGGTGAGAAGGGTAATGACGAACCGTTAAAATTGTTCAAGAAGGCTATCGATAACGTATCTCCCTCAGTTGAAGTGAAATCGCGTCGCGTCGGTGGTTCAACGTATCAAGTTCCGGTCGAGGTGTATCACCGCCGGAAAACTTCGTTGGCGTTGCGCTGGATTGTGGAGGCGGCTCGTAAACGCAGTGAGAAGACAATGGACGCTCGGCTGGCGGCTGAAATTCTCGATGCTTCCGGTGGGCGCGGAGCTGCTGTGAAGAAGAGAGAAGATACCCATCGGATGGCCGAGGCGAATAAGGCTTTCGCGCACTACCGCTGGTAAAGGAAGAGGTCGTACCGTGGCTCGTAGAATACCGCTCGACAAGACTCGTAATATCGGCATAATGGCGCACATTGATGCCGGTAAAACGACGACTACCGAACGCATCCTGTTCTACACCGGAATCACCCACAAGTTGGGAGAAGTTCACGACGGCAATGCTGAAATGGACTGGATGGTGCAAGAGCAAGAGCGTGGTATCACGATTACCTCGGCCGCCACGACCTTCGAGTGGCGGCAACACCGTGTCAACATTATCGATACTCCCGGCCACGTTGATTTCACAGCAGAGGTGGAGCGATCACTTCGTGTGCTCGATGGCGCGGTCGCGGTTTTTGATGCTGTGGCTGGGGTCGAGCCGCAAAGCGAGACCGTTTGGCGCCAAGCGGACCGCTACAACGTTCCTCGGATCGCCTTTGTCAACAAGATGGACCGAGTCGGAGCAAACTTGGATCGTTGTGTTGAGATGATGGTCGACCGGCTCAGTGCCAAGCCGGTGCCGGTACAGATCCCTTGGGGGACTGAGGACCGTTTCATTGGAGTCATCGACGTCATTCGCCAGGTTGGTCTCAGGTGGGACGAGGAAACGCTGGGTGCTGATTTTGAAGAAGTTGAGGTGCCTGAAGAATTTCGTGCTGAGCTTGAAGCCGCCCGAGAAAAAGTCCTTGAAGTCGCCAGCGAACTCGACGACCAGGTCCTTGAGAAGTACTTGTCTGGCGAGGCAATTACTCCAGAACTTCTCATACAAGCACTGCGCACAGGCACCCTGGCGCTCAAAATTACTCCAGTGTTTTGTGGTACTGCGTTTAAGAACAAGGGAGTGCAGACGCTACTTGATGCTGTTATTGACTACCTGCCGTCACCTCTTGATGTTGGGGCTGTCGAAGGCGAGAACTCTGAAAATAACGAGACCGTCGAACGAGAACCTTCTGATAACGCTCCGTTTTCTGGCCTTGTGTTCAAAATTATGACCGACCCATTTGTGGGCCAGCTTGCATTTCTCCGCGTGTATTCGGGCACAGTGGAGGCGGGCAGCACAGTCTTTAACTCGACTGCGGGGAAAAAGGAACGCATTGGGCGTCTCTTGAAGATGCATGCGAATAAACGGGAGGAAATTAAACTCGTCCGGGCCGGTGACATCGCGGCAATTGTCGGCCCGAAGAGCGTCTCTACAGGCCATACGGTCTGCGATCCGGCGCATCCAATCATTCTCGAGTCGATGGATTTTATGAAACCAGTCATCTCGATGGCGATTGAGCCGAAGACCAAGGCTGACCAGGAAAAACTGGCTGATGCGCTTTCTAAGCTTGCCCAGGAAGATCCAACTTTTGAACGCCACCGTGATGAAGAAACTGGCCAGACGATCATTTCAGGTATGGGAGAGCTTCACCTGGAGGTTCTCGTCGATCGAATGCTCCGCGAGTTTGGGGTGCAGGCTAACGTTGGTCGGCCCCAGGTCTCGTACCGCGAGAGTTTAACCAAGACTGCAAAAGGGGAAGGTCGGTTCGTTCGCCAGACGGGGGGTCGTGGGCAGTTTGGGCACGCCTTGATTGAGATTGAGCCGTTGCCGCCTGAGGAAGGGCAAAAGTTCTTGTTCGTTAACAAGGTCCGCGGTGGTGCGATTCCGCGGGAATATATTTCCAGCGTCGAGAAGGGTGTTCGCGAGGCAATGGAGGCCGGGCCGTTGGCTGGCTACGAAATCGAGGGCGTCCAGGTGACACTTTATGATGGCTCTTTTCATGAAGTTGATTCTTCGGAAGTTGCTTTCAAGATCGCTGGCAGCATGGCATTTAAGGACGCGGCGCAGAAGGCCGGCCCGATTTTGATAGAGCCGATTATGGATGTAGAGATCGTTGTTCCAGAGGAGTACATGGGAGACGTTGTTTCCGACCTTAACAGTCGCCGAGGCCGCATTGAGCGGATGGATTCACGCGACCGTCTAAAGATAATTGTAGGCCAGGTACCCCTTGCAGAAATGTTTGGTTATGCCACTGATGTGCGGTCGATTACCCAAGGCCGTGCGACGTTTACGATGCATTTCGGTAGGTATAGCAAGGTACCAAACAGTATTACTGAAGAAGTTGTCTTACGTGTCCGTGGTAACACGGTTTAGTTAGGGGCTGGAGCGGAGCAAATGGACCAAAAGATTCGTATCCGCCTTAAGGCATATGACCATCGGGTGCTTGACCAATCGACGTATGAAATCGTCGAGACTGCCGAGCGTACCGGAGCTCGCGTCGTTGGCCCAGTGCCGCTTCCGACGGAACGCAGTATTTATACGGTGTTGCGTTCACCGCATGTCGACAAAAAGTCTCGTGAGCAATTCGAGATTCGCACCCACAAGAGACTGGTTGACATCTTGGAACCAACACCGCAGACAGTCGATGCGCTGATGCGTCTCGATTTGCCAGCCGGGGTCGACGTAGAGATCAAGGCGTTTGGCCCAGAGCATTAAGAATACGAGACAGGTAAGAAGAGATGGTCAAGGGACTGATAGGTCAAAAAATTGGAATGACTCGGATCTTCGATGATTCGGGCAACCATGTTCCCGTTACCGTACTCAAGGCGGGTCCCTGCGTCGTCCTTCAGGTAAAGAATATGGACAACGATGGCTACAATGCGGTTCAGATTGGCCTTTTAGATGGAACCGTCAAGGAAAAACGTCAGTCTAAAGCTCTGCTCGGACACTTGAAAAAGGCGGGAAGTTCATCGGTGCGGGTCATTCGTGAATTCGAGTTCGAAGGGGAAGATGAGGTAACCCCCGGCGACGAGCTGACAATAGAGCAGTTTGCTGACGTTGCTCAAGTTGACGTGACTGCAACCAGCAAAGGCCGTGGTTTTCAAGGGGTCATGCGCCGGCATGGGTTCGGTGGTGGTAAGGCAACTCATGGTTCGATGTTCCACCGTGCTCCGGGCTCGGTCGGCATGGCTGCCTACCCTGGCAAGGTCCTCAAGGGCCGGCGGATGCCAGGGCAGATGGGTAACAAGCGTGTCACCGAGGTCGGCCTTCGTGTTGTCGAAATCGACCCCGATGAGAACCTTCTTCTTGTGGCCGGCTCAGTTCCCGGCGCCAAAAAGGGCTATGTTTTTATTCGCCCGACGATAAGGGGCTAGGTCGATGCTTACGATTCCAGTGCGAGATCGAGAAAATAACCCGACTGGAGAGGTCGAGGTAAAGGCCTCGGTTTTTGACCGGAACGTTAAGCGCACTTTGCTGCATGAAGCGGTAGTGCATTATCAGGCAAGTCAGCGACAGGGAACCCATAAGACCAAAACTCGCGCGGAAGTTTCCGGGGGTGGTCGCAAACCGTGGCGACAGAAGGGGACTGGTCGGGCCCGGGTCGGTTCAACCCGGAACCCGATCTGGCGTAAGGGCGGCATCGCGTTTGGCCCGCAACCACGTGACTATAGCTATCGACTTGGCAGTAAGAAGCAACGCCATGCCCTGCAGATGGCTTTGACGGTCAAGCAGCGTGACCAGCAGATCGTAGTTGTTGACACTCTTCAGGTCGAGGTGGCTAAGACGAAAGAGGTTGCTAAGATGCTCGCCGACTTGGGCCTGGAGGGGAAAACACTGATTTACGACAGTTCTTCAAATGAAGGCCTTGCGCGGGCGGCCCGTAACCTCCCGGGCGTGAGTGTTTCGCAGGACTTCGGCCTGAATGTCTACGACCTGTTGCTGCATGACTGGCTATTGATTTCCAGGGAAGGCATTGAGCGGCTTAGTGAGGTACTGCAATGAACGCGTACGATGTTATCCGCCGACCGGTGATTACTGAGAAGGCGACGGTCATGAAGGAAGGTGATCACACGCTGTGTTTAGAGGTTGACCGTCGTGCGACGGTTCTCGACATCCGACGCGCTGTAGAGACCGTTTTCAAGGTAAAGGTTGCTGATGTGCGGGTGCTGAATGTGCGTGGCAAAAAGAAGCGCATGGGACGCTACCAAGGGACAACTGCAACCTGGAAAAAAGCATACGTCAAGTTGGCAGCTGACCAACAGATGATCGAGTATTTCGAGGGAGTGTAACCCGATGGCCCTGAGGCAATTAAAACCCACGTCACCGGGCACAAGATTCCGAAGAGCTCCGGAATACCCGGAGCTCTCGAAAGGTACGAAACCCCTCAAGTCCTTGACCAAGGGAAAAAAACGAATCTCTGGTCGTAACCACAAGGGTCGAATCACAATTCGGCATCGTGGCGGGGGACATAAGCGACTTTACCGCGACATTGATTTTCGCCGAAACAAAGACGGAATCCCAGCCAAGGTGCACAGCATCGAATATGACCCCAATCGTACGGCTCATATTGCTTTGCTGCATTATGCTGATGGGGAAAAGCGTTATATCTTGGCACCGCGAGGCCTCAGGGTTGGTGCGACTCTGATGTCTGGTCCCGAGGCAGAGCCGCGACTTGGTAACGCACTCCCATTACGTTCGATTCCTCTGGGGACACCGATTTGTTGCATCGAGATGAAGCCCCAGAAAGGTGCCCAAATTGCGCGGAGTGCTGGCGCTGAGGCGACACTTATGGCTAAAGAAGGTAAATATGCCCATGTCCGCCTGCCATCTAATGAAGTTCGTCTCATTCACATGGATTGCAAAGCTGTTGTTGGCCAGATCGGTAATGTCGATCATATGAACATTAGTTTCGGCAAGGCAGGGCGCCGTCGTTGGCTTGGCCGCCGGCCGCATACGCGTGGTGTCGCGATGAACCCGGTGGATCACCCGATGGGTGGTGGCGAAGGCAAGGCTTCAGGAGGGCGCCATCCCTGCACTCCTTGGGGTAAGCCGACCAAAGGGGCCAAGACGCGACACACTAAGCGAACAGGTAAGTACATCGTGCGTGGGCGGAACGCAGGGCGTCGTAGGCGCTAGAGGGATTAATTTACTATGACAAGATCTCTAAAAAAGGGTCCATATGTCGAGCCTTCGCTCGCCAAGAAAATTGAAACGATGAATCGTGGAGGTGAGCGGCAGGTTATTAAGACTTGGTCACGCCGTTCGACGATCGTGCCCGAGATGGTTGGACATACCCTCGCCGTGCATAACGGGAAACGGTTTATCCCGGTTTACATCACCGAAAATATGGTTGGCCACAAGTTGGGCGAGTTCGCCCCAACAAGAACTTTCCGTAGCCACTCTGGCGGCGGAAAGTCGGTCCGCTCAGCGATCGTGCGTTAGGTGGAGGCAGTGGGAGAAATGGAAGCTCTCAGTCAGGCATCAGCTCGCTATGTGAGAGGGGCCCCAACAAAGGTGCGCCTGGTGGCGGACACCATCCGGGGTTGCGCTGTATCTGACGCACTGGGGACATTGGAGCTCTCGAAGCGTCGTGCAGCCCGAGATCTTGAGAAAGTGGTTCGTTCAGCAGTTGCTAATGCTGAGAACCTAGACCCTGGGATCGACATTGATCGCCTGGTGGTTGCTGAGGTTTACGTTGATCAGGGCCCCTCATTGCCGATGCGGATACGCCCCCAGCCAATGGGGCGAGCGCACCCGATCATTAAGCGAACTAGCCATATTACGGTCAAACTAGCAGGGAAGAAGGGCTGATATGGGGCAGAAGGTTCATCCGATCGGATTTCGGCTCGGCTATACACAGGACTGGCGGTCCCGATGGTACGCCAAGCGAGACTACGCTGATCTGTTACATGAGGATATCGCGCTACGTGAGATGATCAGCCGCCGATTCCATCACGCTGGTGTGTCGCGCGTTGAGATCGAGCGTGCGGCTAACAAGTTGAAAGTCGATATCCACACAGCTCGTCCCGGTATCGTGATTGGGCGCAACGGTTCAGAGGTCGATCGACTAAAAAAGGATATCGAAGGCCAGACTAATCGTGAGGTGTACGTCAACATCCAAGAAGTGCATCGTCCTGAGCTCGATGCCAAGTTGGTTGCTGAAAACATTGCGCTTCAGTTGCAACGCCGGGTTGCTTTCCGTCGTGCTATGCGCCGCGCAGTAGAAACCGCGATGAGGTTCGGCGCAGAAGGGATCAAAGTTCGCTGTGGCGGTCGCTTGGGCGGACTCGAGATCTCTCGTGCGGAGTGGTACTTGCAAGGCAATTTGCCACTACATACTTTGCGAGCAGATATCGATTATGGGTTTGCGGAGAGTGCTACGACCTACGGCCAGATCGGTGTAAAGGTTTGGGTGTACCGTGGGCAGATTTATGACGTGGAGGGCCGCGGGGCGAAAGGCTAGTGAGTTCGCAGCGATTTGGTTCTGGAGGTACTGAACAATGTTGATGCCAAAAAAGATTAAACGCCGCAAAGTTCACCGTGGGCGGAGACGCGGGCAAGCCACACGTGGCGCAGTGGTTAAGTTTGGCGAGTTCGGCCTTCAGGCAGTGGAATGCGGGTGGATTACGAATCGCCAGATCGAGGCCGCACGTGTTGCGATGACGCGCCACGCGAAGCGCGGTGGGAAAGTTTGGATCCGTATCTTCCCTGACAAGCCGATTACGAAAAAGCCGGCCGAGACCCGCATGGGAAAGGGAAAAGGCGCGCCCGAGGAGTGGGTGGCCGTGGTACGTCCAGGGCGCATCCTTTATGAAATGGAAGGGGTTTCTGAGGAACTCGCTCGTGAGGCGATGCGATTGGCGGCTTCAAAATTGCCCATACGAACACGCGTTACACGTCGTCTTGAGAAGGAAATCGGATGAAGGCTGACATACTTCGTGATTTATCGCCCGCCGAATTGGCAGCCAAGTCGGAGGAGCTGCGTGAGCAGCTCCTGAAACTTCGATTTCAGCAGACAACAGGGCAGATTGAGAACCCACAGATGCTCCGTGGTATCCGAAGAGACATTGCGCGTGTGATGACGGTGTTAAGGGAGAAAGAGCTTGGGGTGGAGGTGCCGCTAGCTCCGACAGAAACTCGTACTACGTCTGGCAACAACTCTATAGACACGGAACTGGAACAGATTAAGGAAACGGGTTGATGGCTGCTGAAGAACAGATAGTTAACAAAGCTAAGGCCCGGGGACGAGGTCGCGAAGAGGTAGGGGTCGTGCTGAGTGATGGTATGGATAAAACTATTGTCGTCACAGTTGAGCGGGCCTCACCTCATCCGCTCTATCAGAAGATCGTTCGTGTGCGTCGCAAGTTTGTTGCCCACGACGAAAAAAACGATTGCCGCACTGGTGACCGGGTTCGAATTGTTGAGTGCCGCCCGATGTCGCGCCGCAAGCGATGGCGTGTGGCGGAAGTTATGGAGCGTGCTCCGCGTACGTAGCCGTCCGCTATCGAGGAATTCGTCATGATTCGCATGCAAACAATATTGGAAGTCGCAGATAATTCGGGGGCACGCAAGATTGCCTGCATTACTCCTATCGGAGGCTCCGGCGTTAGAAGGACGGCTGGTATTGGTGACATCATCTCAGCTTCCGTGAAAGAAGCAGTGCCACGGGGGACTGTCAAGAAAGGGGAGGTTGTGCGTGCCGTGATCGTGCGCACTGCCAAAGAGACAAAACGTGGCGATGGCTCGTACATTCGATTCGATAACAATGCAGCGGTGTTGATTAACGACAGCAACGAGCCGATAGGCACCCGTGTTTTCGGTCCGGTGGCACGTGAACTTCGGGAACGCCAATTCATGCGAATTGTGTCGCTGGCTCCGGAGGTGCTGTAGTCATGTCCCGCCGAATCAATATCCGTAAGAACGACCAGGTCTACGTCATAAGTGGGAAAGACCGGGGCAAGACAGGCCGCGTCATGATGGTGCTTCCAAGGGAAGAGAAGGTTCTTGTCGAGGGAGTCAATATGGTAAAGAAAGCTGTGAAATCGAACCCTCAGAAGAATGTCAAGGGTGGACTTGTTGAGAGTGAACGAGCGTTGCACATCAGCAACGTGGCGATCGTATGCCCTGAGACAAACGCTCCCTCGCGCGTTAGGCGCAAGACTCTACAGGACGGGAGTAGGGTTCGCGTAGCTTCCAAGTCGGGGGCAACACTGGATAAGGTTTGATTATGGTTGCTCGGCTAAAAGAACGGTACAGGGATGATCTTCAAGGCCAACTCCAAGAGGAACTTGGCCTGTCAAACCCGATGGCGGTCCCCAAGTTGTTGAAGATCGTCGTCAACGTGGGTGTAGGCCGCGCCACACAGGACATAAAGGAACTCGATCGAGCCGTAGACGAACTCACGGCGATTACTGGCCAGAAGCCTAGTATTCGCAGGGCACGAAAGTCGGTGGCTTCGTTTCGATTGCGCGAAGGTATGCCTATCGGTGCTAAGGTAACCTTGCGTGGCGAACGTATGTTCGAGTTTCTTGACCGACTGATTTCTATCGTTCTGCCTCGGGTGCGTGACTTTCGAGGGGTGTCTCGTGATGCATTCGACGGCCGTGGCAATTATACGATAGGCCTTAAAGACCAGTTGATTTTCCCCGAGGTTGATTACACTCAGGTTGACCGTGTCCGGGGAATGAACGTCACGATCTGCACAACTGCAGAAAGCGACGAGCCGGCACGTGCTCTTCTCCGGAGTTTCGGGATTCCCTTCCAACAACAGCAACAGGGATAGAACGTGGCAACCACTGCATGGATAGCAAAGGCTAAGCGTAAGCCGAAGTTTAAGTCCCGCAAAATTAACCGGTGTCGTACCTGTGGGCGCGTCCGTGGGTATTTACGGCGCTTCCAGATGTGCCGGATTTGTTTTCGGGAGCGCGCTCTGCGCGGTGAGATCCCAGGTGTCCGTAAGGCGAGCTGGTAGGAAATAGAACGATGATGACTGACCCTATTGCCGACATGCTTACCCGGATCCGTAACGGATTGAACGCGAATCATGACTCCGTTGTCATTCCCTCTTCGGGGCTCAAGAAGGAAATCGCTCGTATTCTTAGTGAAGAGGGGTTTGTCGGGAAAATTGAACTCAGAGAAGGTGAGAACGCTAGCAACATCGAATTGTCTTTGAAGTATGTGGAGGGTCGAAAGCCAGTGATTCGTCGCCTTGAACGAGTCAGTAAACCTGGGTGTCGAGTCTACTGTGGCAAGGAAGACGTGCCAGTTGTGCTCAATGGTCTGGGAGTGGCAATCGTTTCAACATCACAAGGTGTGTTAACCGATCGTCGTTGTCGGGAACTTGGCGTTGGCGGCGAAGTCATTTGTAGAGTCTGGTAGTTATGTCAAGAATCGGATTAATGCCAATTACTTTGCCGGAAGGGGTTTCCGTCCAACAGAAGGGCGATGCGCTGAAAATTAGCGGCCCGAAGGGTGAACTGGATAGCCCGGTGCCCCCGGGGATCACTATGATCGAAGAAGACCGTGGCGTGCGTTTCGAGCGTGCCAACAACGAGAAGCAAACCCGCGCATATCATGGCCTGGCCCGTGCACTTGCAGCCAACGCCGTGCAAGGTGTCCATGAGGGCTTTCATCGTGACCTTCTAATTGAAGGAATTGGTTACCGGGCCAAGATGGAAGGCAAAACCCTCGTCTTGCAACTCGGATTCTCACACCCGGTGAACTTTCCAGTGCCGGACGGGATCGAAATCAACGTTGAGGATCGAACGAAGATTTTCGTCAAGGGCATTGACAAGCAGCAAGTGGGTGAGATTGCGGCGCAGATAAGACGTTTCCGGCCCCCTGATGCCTACAAAGGCAAGGGAATTCGTTACGCCGATGAGATTGTACGCAAGAAAGTCGGCAAGGCTGGTGTCAGTGCGTTGGGGGCTTGAAGGGACATGTTGAAACAACGGCGTAAGAAGAAAGAAATCCGACGTGCTGGCGTGCGGCAGCGAATTCGTCGTCGCGTGCGTGGTACTGCGGAGAGGCCTCGTCTCACGGTATTTCGTTCCGTCCGCCATTTGCACTTGCAACTGATAGACGATGTCGAGGGCAAGACTTTGGTATCAGTCTCGACCCAGGAGGCCTCATTTAGGGAGCAGAGTTTTAGGTACGGAGCCACGGTCCCAGCTGCCTCCGCAGCGGGCAAAATGCTTGGCGAGCGCGCCAAGGCTGCGGGTATTGTCAAAATTGTATTTGACCGTGGTGGTTATGCGTATCATGGCCGCGTCCGCGCTGTCGCTGATGCTGCACGCGAAGTTGGTCTCGAGTTTTAGCCAGGAAGGTCTGACCATGAGCCATATTGATCGAATTGATCCAAATTCGCTGGAGCACGAGCTTCAGGACACTGTTGTTGCCATTAACCGTGTTACCAAGGTTGTCAAAGGTGGTAAGAACCTCGGCTTTAATGCGCTAGTGGTTGTCGGTGACAGGCATGGCCATGCTGGTTACGGGCTTGGTAAAGCAAAAGAAGTACCCCTGGCCATCCGCAAGGCTGTCCAGGTGGCGCATAAGGATTTGCGCAAGTTTCCGATGATGGGGACAACGATTCCGCACCGTGTTGTCGGGAAATTCGGGGCGGGCAGCGTTCTGCTCAAGCCTGCTTCTCCCGGTACCGGGGTTATTGCGGGTGCTGCTATTCGGGCTGTGGTTGAACTCGCCGGTTACCAGGACATCCTGACGAAGTGTCTGGGCTCCCATAACCCGCACAACATGCTGAAAGCGACGTTCGAAGCGCTTGGCCAGCTTCGCGATGGAGAGATGATCGCCAAGATGCGCGGACTCAACCCCGACAGCGTTGAGCCATACCAGAGCTACAGCGACATTAACGGCTAGAGGACGGGGGACGAGAGAGAGTGGTAAAGAACGCATCTGTTTTGCGAATCCGTCAGGTTCGTAGCCGCATCGGCCAGACGCTAAGACAGCGGGAGGCTCTGCGTACACTCGGGCTTCGTCGTATCGGCCAGGTTGTTGAGCGGCCTGACAATCCGGCTGTCCGTGGCACGGTACGAGCCATTGCACACCTCGTACAAATTGAGGGGCCCGATCCGCCGCAGGAAAAACCAAAGCTGGAGCAACCTGACATCGCTGCCGTCGAGGAGTCTGGGCAGCCGGACAAGACCTTGTCCGCCGAAGTTCCGGCTGCTCCGAAGACGGCGAAGAAGAAGACGGTAAAGAAGAAGACGGTAAAGAAGAAGACGGCCAAGAAAAAGACGGCCAAGAAAAAGACGGCCAAGAAAAAGACGACCAAGAAAAAGACGACCAAAAAGAAGACGAGTGGAGGTAAATCATGAAGCTGCACGACGTGCGGAAGAAGTCCGGCGCCCGGCAGCCTCGTAAACGCGTTGGTCGAGGCCGTAGCTCAGGAACTGGCAAGACCAGTGGGCGTGGTCACAAAGGTGCCAAGTCGCGCTCAGGATACAAGCGGAAGGAGGCCTTTGAGGGGGGGCAGATGCCACTTGTGCGTCGCATCCCGAAGCGGGGATTCAGCAACTACCCTTTCCGTAAAGTGTGGGCCGAGGTGAATCTAAGCCAGCTCGATCGTTTCACCAGCGGTGAAACGATCGATCCCGAGATGCTCGCTAAGTCCGGCTTAACCAGAGGGCGGTTTGACGGCATCGTCATTCTCGGGCGTGGTGAACTTGAGGTTGCGGTGACTGTCAGGGCACATCGTTTTTCCAAGACTGCGGCCGAAAAGATTGTAGCTGCAGGCGGTAAGGCTGAGGTTATCCATCTGAATGATCCTGAGGCTGAAACCGCTGAGATTACGACATCCGAGCCTCGGGCTGCAGATGGAGAAGTTGTTGAGGGCAGTGAGAATGGGACTGCAGAAGTGGTGGTGAGCAGTGTCGCGGAAGATGCCGAAGTGGCAGCAGCAGAGGCCACGGAGGTTGTTAGTGATGAGGATGATACTGTCAAGGCTTCAGGCGACGACGATGAGGCAACCGAGTGAAGGACACGGTTCGTAATATTTTTGCGATCCCCGACCTGCGGAACCGCGTTCTGTACACCTTCGGCTTGCTCGCAGTGTTTCGTGTCGGGGCGAACATCCCGATCCCGGGTGTTAACTCCGATGCAATTCTTGAGTTCTTCAACGCGCAGCAGGGGAATTTCTTTGGCTTGGTGAACCTGTTTTCCGGCCAAGCTCTCAGCCAGATGACGGTGTTTGCTCTTGGCATCATGCCGTACATTTCGGCTTCGATCATTCTGCAGCTTCTTACTGTTGTTTGGCCTTACCTGGAGAAGTTACAGAAGGAGGGAGAGCTTGGAAAAAAGAAAATCACCCGCTACACACGCTACCTGACAGTTGTGTTATCAATCATTCAGTCGGCTGGCATCTCCTTCGCGCTTGAGGCTCAAGCTGGCAACCAACCGTTCGTTCTGAATCCGGGCTGGGGATTCCGGTTTATGGCGATACTGACATTGACCACCGGCACCGCGTTTCTAATGTGGCTCGGTGAGCAAATCTCTGAGCGTGGTGTTGGGAACGGTATCTCGCTACTGATCTTTTCAGGGATCGCGGTGGGTTTGCCGAGCGGCATTATTGGTACCTATGCGCAACTTGAAGTCGGGTCTTTGAACATCTTCACGATGTTCATTCTGGTTGTAATGATGGTTGGCGTCACAGGCTTCGTCGTCCTTATGGAGAGTTCCCAACGGCGCATACCAGTACAGTACGCCAAACGTGTGGTTGGCCGAAAAATGTATGGTGGTCAAAGCACTCATTTGCCAATTCGTGTCAATACAGCCGGCGTTATACCCGTCATCTTTGCATCTTCGATTATCATGTTTCCACAGACGATCACCCAGTTTGTGACTCATCCATGGGCGCAAGCAGTCACGGCGGCGCTCACCTGGGGCCATCCTGTGTACACGATCATGTATGCGGCGAGCATTATCTTCTTTTGTTACTTTTATACAGCGATCATTTTTAATCCGGTCGATGTGGCTGACAACATGAGAAAGTACGGCGGGTTCATTCCTGGCATCCGCCCGGGCAAACGCACGGCAGACTATATTGACGGTATCTTGACCCGCCTCACGTTCATTGGCTCCATCTACCTGACGTTGGTTTCTCTATTACCGCAGTTCTTAATGGCGGGCTTCCAGGTTGCACCGATTCCCTTCATTGGGCCGTTTCTGGACAGTGCATTGCCAATCTGGTTCACGACTGGGCTGGGAATCAACTTCTATTTTGGTGGCACTTCTTTGTTGATTCTTGTTGGAGTTGCCATGGACACGGTAAGGCAGGTTGAGAGTCAACTAGTTATGCGACACTACGAAGGTTTTATGAAGGGTGGGCGAATCAAAGGTCGCCGCTACTGATGTTGTTGCTGGGAGCGCCATTGTGCTGATTGTTCTTCTCGGTCCTCCCGGGGCAGGCAAGGGCACACAAGCTGCTCGTTTGTCGACCAAATATGTTATTCCACAGATTTCGACCGGTGATATGTTGCGAGCGTCGGTTGCCGCTGGCACCCCGCTTGGTGAGAGGGTAGAAGGGATTATGGAGGCCGGGGAACTCGTCCCGGATGACGTTATGCTTGAAGTTGTTGAGGATCGGCTCTCTCAACCCGATTGTGCTTCGGGAGCAATCCTTGATGGGTACCCGCGTACTACGGGTCAAGCGGAAACGCTGGACCCACTAGTGCGGCGCATTGGCCAAGGACGAAGCAATCTGGTTCTTGTGCTTGACGTGCCGGAGGAAGAGGTCATCCGGCGTATCTCTGGTCGTCGCGAGAAAGCAGGTGAAGCAGGCAAGAGGGACGATGACGAAGATCACGTTGTTTTGGAACGCTTGCGCGTCTACCGGGAACTTACCGAACCGCTTGTGGAATTTTACCGAGACAAGGGTGTCATGACAGAGATAGCTGGTATTGGCACGGTTGACGAAATCTTTGACCGAATGGACGCCACTGTGCGGGAGCATCTACAGGGATGATTATTTGCAAATCGAGGACCGAACTTGAAATCATGCACCGTGCCAACCAGGTGGTTTCACAAGTTTTAAGCGAGCTTGTTCAGCGCGTGCAGCCAGGAGTCAGCACAGGCGAGCTCGATGAGTACGCCGAAGGTCGGGTGCGTGAACTTGGAGGGGATCCTGCCTTTAAGGGATATCGTGGCTTTCCGGGGAGTGTCTGCGCGTCATTGAATGAAGAAATTGTGCATGGTATTCCGGCGCACGAGCGCAAAGTTGCGCCAGGAGACGTGGTTAGTATGGACCTGGGAGTCAAAATTGAGGGCTTCTATGGTGATTCGGCCACGACTGTAGCTGTTCCTCCGGTGGATGCCGAAATTGGGCGACTCTTGCGGGTAACTGAGGAGTCACTGCAACGTGCCATTGATCAATGCCGAGTTGGGAAACGTGTTGGAGACATTTCATATGCTGTGCAGTCACACGTTGAGACGGCTGGATTTTCTGTTGTTCGCGAGTTTGTCGGTCACGGTATTGGGTCGGTGTTACATGAAGACCTTCAAATTCCCAATTTCGGTCGGCCAGGGGTTGGTCAAAGGCTACGTGCTGGAATGGTTTTAGCGATCGAGCCTATGGTTAACATGGGGACTCATGAAGTTGAGATCCTGGGCGATGGTTGGACTGCCGTTACCAAGGATCGTCGACCGTCGGCTCATTTTGAGCACAGCGTGGCTATAACTGAAGAAGGCCCCTGGATTCTGAGCGCGCCACAGGCGCATATGCGTAAAGCAAGTGGTTACGCTTAAGGAATTCATCTCGAGGACGCATGTCGGAAAAAGAAGAAGTAATAGAAGTTAGAGCAAAGGTTACCGAGTGCTTGCCTAACGCCAGTTTTCGTATCGAACTGGAGAACGGACACAAGATATTAGCGTACATTTCAGGGAAGATGCGCAAGTATTTTATTCGTATCCTCCCAGGTGACGAGGTGCTTGTTGAGCTTTCTCCCTATGACCTGTCTCGGGGACGAATCATATATCGTTACAAATGAAGGTTCGGGTTGGCTGTCGGACGGAGCGGTAGGCTGGTAAAATAGCCTGCTTCACGTCCGTGCAGGACAACCCCCCGAAAGGTGTTATTCGTGAAGGTTCGTGCATCAGTGCGTCGTATGTGTGACAAGTGCCAGATCGTCAACCGTCGTGGACGGGTGTATGTGATCTGTGAAAACCCGAAGCATAAACAGCGACAGGGGTAGTCGGCTGAACCGCTGTTAGGTTTGTCGAAGGAGACTTGGGGATGGCTCGTATTGCCGGAATTGACTTGCGCTTGGAAAAGCGTATCGAGATTGCGCTGACCAGTATTTATGGCATTGGTCGAGGACGGTCGCTTGAAATACTTGCCAGCGCTAAAGTCGAGCCGGATCAACGGGTAAAGGACCTCACTGAGCAAGAAGTCAGTCGTATTCGCCAGATTATTGACCGTGATGGGGGGGTGGAAGGCGATCTTCGCAAGGAAATTCAGATGAACATCAAACGACTGATTGAGATCGGTTCATACCGTGGACTTCGCCACCGTCGCAACATGCCGGTTCGAGGCCAGAAAACTAAGACCAATGCTCGCACTCGGAAGGGCCCTAAGCGATTGGCCGTAAAGCAGAAGGCGGTCGCACGTCACTAGGAACGCATAATCAGATGGAAAAACGCAAAACAGGAAAAAAGAAAGTTAAGAAGAACGTGCCTGATGGTATTGCCCATATCCAGGCCTCGTTCAATAACACTTTGATTTTAATCTCAGACCGTGACGGAAACGCGGTGGCTTGGTCGAGTGCTGGCTCAAATGGTTTCAAGGGTTCGCGTAAGGGGACACCGTTTGCAGCACAGATCGCCGCCCAAGACGCGGCGCAGAAGGCACGAGAGCATGGAATGAAGCGTGTGGAGGTTCGTGTCAAGGGTCCAGGTTCGGGCCGCGAATCGGCGATGCGGGCCCTGCAGACTGCTGGACTAGACGTCATTTCGGTGCGCGACGTTACCCCGATCCCACACAACGGGTGCCGTGCACGGAAGCGCCGCAGGGTCTGAGGACAGGCATAGGAGGAAGTAGTGGCTCGCTACAGTGGTCCCGTATGCAGACTTTGTCGACGCGAAGGCGCTAAGCTGTTTCTTAAGGGCAGCCGTTGCTTGTCGGACAAGTGTGCCATTGAGCGCCGTAACTACCCTCCAGGGCAGCATGGTCGACGTCGAGGCCGTCGCCCATCGGATTATCAGGTGCAGTTACGTGAAAAGCAAAAGGTCAAACGTATTTATGGCATCTTCGAGCGTCAGTTCCGTAAGTATTTTAAAGAGGCGGCACAGCGCCGCGGGATCACCGGTGAGGATCTTCTAATTGGTCTTGAGCGGCGCCTCGATAACGTCGTGTACAGGATTGGATTGGCTCTTTCGCGCGCTCATGCCAGGCAGATCGTCCGACACGGGCACATCCAAGTGAATGGTGGTCGTATCGATATTCCGTCGTATCAAACTAGTCAGGGTGACCTTATCGCGGTGGCACCGGGCTCGAAGAACAATGTCGAAATCAAGATGGCTGCTGAAAATGCTGCGGCTGTCCAAACGCCTAACTGGTTACAGGCTGATCTCGACGCGTTACAGGGGAGCGTAGTCCAATTGCCGACACGTGTGGACATCGATATCGAAATTCAAGAACAGCTAATCGTCGAGCTTTACTCGAAGTAACGGGTCCCTCGACAACACAACAGAAGAGAATCGTACCCGCCCTGCGGGGGGATCAGGAAGGATGAGGAGAATGCTTTGGACCGGTTTCCAGCGGCCCAAGAGGCTTGAGTTTGATCTGGAGTCACTAACGGACCGTTACGGCAAATTTTCTGCTCAGCCGTTCGAGCGGGGTTTTGCGGTTACGGTTGGTCATGCCATGCGCCGCGTGTTGCTCTCATCTATCGAGGGTGCTGCAATCACCGGTATCAAGATCGAAGGTGTGCTGCACGAATTCAGTTCACTCCCAGACATTGTTGAAGACACTACCGATCTGATTCTGAATCTCAAGGACATTCCTTTTCGGCTGCACACTGACAAATCTAAAACCCTCGTTCTTAATGTAAAGCGGGCCGGAGAGGTAACCGCCGGGGATATTGAGGAAGACCCGGATTTCGAATGCCTGGCTCCTGACACACATATCTGCACCCTGTCGAAAGGTGGCCATTTGTCAATGGAGCTGCGTCTCTGTAATGGTCGCGGGTACGTATCCGCTGAACGCAATCTTGAAGAAGATATGAGCGTCGGTTGGATCTTGATGGACTCGGTACACTCGCCTGTGCGCAGAGTTAATTATGCGATTGAGACTGCTCGCCTGGGACGTGATACGAGTTATGAGCGGTTGGTTCTCGAATGTTGGACTAACGGTACAGTTACACCTGACCGCGCTGTGGCCCTTGCCGCAAAACTGATTCGAGACCATCTTGCCATCTTTGTTGATTTTGAGGAGGAACCGGAAGCAGAGGTCGAAGAACCAGATGAGGACCTGACCGCCTTTCAGGCCACATTGGAGAGACCTGTAGATGAGCTTGAACTGTCGGTTCGGTCCTACAACTGTTTGAAGAATGCTGACATTCAGACGATTCGGGACTTGGTCCAAAAGACTGAATCCGAGATGCTCAAGACGAAAAACTTTGGCAAGAAATCTCTGGAGGAAATAAAAGAAGTCCTTGCAGAACTTGATCTGGCCCCCGGAATGGATTTGTCCGACCTGCCGCCCGTCCCACCGGCGGATTGACACATCGCGATACGGAGTAGCGAACCATGCGCCACCGGAAAAAGGTCGCCAAGCTGGGCCGTGATGCTTCGCATCGCCGAGCAATGCTTCGGAACCTTGCCACAGATCTGCTACGTCATGAACGTGTAAAGACAACGCTAGCTAAAGCCAAGGCGGTTCGTCCTGTTGCTGAACGGCTAGTAACGCTAGGTAAACGCGACACACTTCATGCTCGTCGCCATGCCTCCCGAGTCATCCGAGACAAGGATGTTCTGAGCAAAGTGTTCAATGAATTAGCGCCTCGCTACGCTGAGCGACCGGGCGGTTACACACGTATCATGCGTCTTGGCGCCCGGGCTGGTGATCGAGCCGAGATGGTCATCATCGAGATGGTGGGTGCGGCAGGTTCATCGGACTAGGCAGTTGTTTTGGGCCGTTAGCTCAGTTGGGAGAGCGCCGGCCTCGCATGCCGGAGGTCGGGGGTTCGAATCCCCCACGGTCCACTGCATTTTCGCTATTCTCGCTAACTGAGTCGATCGGGCCTGTTTGCCCATTGATGTCCCTCGCTGCCCTTACTCTTCTCCGTCGGCAAAACTCATTGGGTCTAGGGTCGAGGTATCACCAATTTCGTGTCCAGCTTCTTTGGCCTTCAGAAGGCGACGCATGATTTTCCCGGAACGTGTCTTCGGTAATGTTTCGACGAACTCGACCGAACCGGGACGAGCTATTTTCCCGATAGTTTGAGCCACATGGTCCCGTAATTCATTGCGGAGGTTGTCGCTGGCGTTCGTGCCGACGGAAAGAATCACAAACGCTTTTGGTACTTGGCCTTTAAGGTCATCGGCTACGCCGATAACTGCAGCCTCGGCCACCGCGTTATGTGCAACTAACGTGCTTTCGATTTCCATGGTTCCGAGCCGATGACCAGCGACGTTTAGCACATCGTCCATGCGGCCGAGTACTCGAATGTATCCGTCTGTATCACGCACAGCTGCATCGCCGGCCGCGTAGCAGCCGGGCACCGCTGCCCAATATGTTTCAACGTACCGGTCGTGGTCCCCATAGATGGTTGCCAACATCGATGGCCAAGGCCTGCGGATTACAAGCCAGCCACCTTTGCCCGGTGCGCACGGGTTACCCTCCTTGTCCACCACTTCGGCGTCGATGCCTGGGAAAGGAAGGCCTGCTGAACCAGGTTTCTGTGGTTCCGCAGGAAGCGTTGTAATTAGGATCGATCCAGTTTCCGTTTGCCACCAAGTATCGACGATTGGACAACGGCCTTTGCCAATGACGCGATCAAACCAGCGCCATGCTTCGGGATTGATCGGCTCACCTACAGTACCTAATAGACGTAGGCTGGAAAGGTCAAACTGGTTTGGCCAATCCTCGCCAGCACGCATGAACATGCGAATAGCGGTTGGAGTAGCATACAAAATATTTATTCCGTATCGATCAATAGTTCGCCACCAGCGGCCCATGTCTGGGTAGTCTGGTGCTCCCTCGGCCATAAAGACCGTGGTGCCGTTCAGCAGGGGCCCATACACCACATAAGAGTGGCCAGTGACCCAACCCATATCAGCTACACACCAGTACAAATCAGTGTCCTTCAGATCAAAGACCCACTTAGTTGTCAGGTAGGTACCCACCATATAGCCGCCATGTCGATGTTGGATGCCTTTCGGGCGGCCAGTCGTTCCAGAAGTGTAGAGAATGTACAGTGGGTCGTTGGCCTCCATAACCTCTGTGTCTGCTTCGGTAGAAGCGTCAGCGACAAAGTCGTGCCACCAGATATCGCGACCGGTGACCATCTCGACCTCGACGCCACAGCGTTGGTGGACAATGACGCACTCAAGGGTGGGACACTCAGCGGCGGCGGCATTGGCTGCAGATTTGAGTGGGACAACGTTGCCCCGATAGTAGGCACCATCTGCAGTAATCAGTGCCTTGGCTTTGGCATCCTGGATACGGTCACGGAGTGCATCAGCGGAAAATCCACCGAACACAACGCTATGGACGGCCCCGATTTTGGCCGATGCCAGCATTGCAATAGCAAGCTGTGGTGACACACCCATATACAGGGTAATTCGATCACCTTTGCCTATCCCGCGTGCCCGCAGAGCAGAGGCGAGCAGGTTGATCTCACGGGCGAGCTCGGCAAAGGTGAACACCTGCCGGTCGCCGTTTTCCCCTTCCCAAATTAGCGCTACCTTGTGCCGCCTCCAGGTTAGGAGATGTCGCTCAATGGCGTTGTAGACAATGTTGCACTGGGCGCCAGGGAACCAAGAAAAGTCGGGGGGATCTCCCTCGACAACGGTGTGCCAAGGTCGGAACCACTCAAGTTCATTAGCTGCAGCTTCCCATACCGCCTCTGGGTCCTCCGCTGCAGAGGCGCGTTGGGCAGCGGGGTTAGCAATAACTGCGTTGGCAATAAAATCGGCGGGTGCCTCTACAGCTTCCTGTACTTCAAGGATGGAATCGAGAGCAGTCTCATCCATTCGGGGTGAACCTCCATGAATCCTGAAACCGGGAAGAATTAGCCTTGGTCGCGGGCCAGCTGAAGGAGTTCGTCAGTGCCTTCTTGTCCAGCAAGCCCGGCAATGACTTCCTGAAGCCCTGCAGCTGCCTCTGGAATCGTCATCCGGTGCAAGTTCATGATGGCAGCGCGGCGGAGGTTGTCGTCCATGTTAGTGCTGAGGGCAATCTCCACAAGCGGTGCTGTCGACGACGCATCGCCGATGCCACCCAGCGTGTCGATGGCATTCTTACTCACCATCCCATCATTTGCTCGCGCCGTATCGGCTATCGCGGGGATTGCGTTAATGCTAAGTGTTTTCTCAAGCTCCACCAATGCCGTGATCCGCGCATCCCGGTTACCCGACCGGAGTGCCTCAATGAAGGCTTCTTCTGCCTCAGTTTCCCCGATGAGACTGAGGGCACCGACAGCACGGTTTCGAGTGTCGGCGTCGTTATTGCTTAACGCCGCGGTTAGTGCCGGCACAGCCTGAGGGTCTCCGATGCGGCCCAATATCAGTGCTGCCCAGGCATTGACCTTCGGTGATTCGTCGTTCGAAAGATATTCAATGAGGGCAGGAACCGACTCAGATACTTCGATGACATCCTGATTTTGGATATATGTTCGGTCCGCTAACGGGTCGTCGAGACGAACCTGATCCATCAAGGTACTCAAGGGTCCGCCACTGCCACCAGCGCATCCGACCGTGAACATAGAAATGGCAGCGAGAGTTGTGAGAATAGCAATATGGCGCGACATGGTGGCTCCTCCTTACAAGTCTTTCAGCGGGAAGTGCTCGACAGGTTTAATATTTCTCCGTTAACCGCTGTACCACGAAGGTAACAAGACGGTCGAGAGAGGCTCCCGAAACGCGCCAGCCGCGGTCGGTATTGCGCAAATGTACAGCGGTAGTTTGGGTGGTTCCGTCTAGAGACGTCTTGGTTACTGTAACCTCCGCCGAATCGCCATCGATCTTGGCCGGAGTGGCACCGTATTCGAAATCGACGGGTCGAGTTTCCCGAAACAATCCCCATAGTAAAGTCTCAATCGAGTCCTCAAGGAACGATTCCCTGCCGCTACTTTCTACTACGAGGATCTCCTCCTCAACCCTAATTGCGAGCCTCGGCGTGTCAAGTAGCATGACGGCAGTATCGGGATCACCACTACTGATGGCACGTATGTATCGGATTGCGACAACTTCGGGCTCGCCTGATGGCGCACAGGCTCCGGCGCCGAGCAATGTGAAAATCATCACGGACGCCACGCCCCTCGGAAAGATCATCATTAGCACACGTCGATCGGGGCAAGAACAGCGAGTACTCAGGATACCATGGAGTCTGTTTCCATCGTTGTTCTCAGCGTTAATGCATGAGGCTCGTGGGCGTGCCGACAAGAGCACGACTGTAGGCAACGCGACCAGCAACAATCGTTAGCATCGCCTCTGCGCGGCGAAGTGCCACTGGGTCATCCGTCATTGGATCTTCACTCCAAACTACAAGGTCCGCAGAACTGCCAGAAACAAGCTTGGCCGGACTGCCAATTAGCGCCCGAATAAGTCGGGTATGCGGAACTATTTGAGAGGCATTCCAGCCGCCAGCAGGGTAACCACTGACGTCTTGTCGAGTTAGTGCTGTTGCCATTGTTGCTAACGGACGCAATTCATAGGTCGGGGCGTCAGACGCAAAACTCAGGAGTGCTCCAGCGGCGACTAGGTCACTCCAGGCATGCGCCCGTGCCGTACGTTCGATTCCGAGCAACTCATCTAAGTGGTATATGTCATTTGAAAAGCGCGCTGCAGCAATTGCAACGTTTAGCCCGGCCGCCCGAGCGGCCCCTTCTTCCTCCGGGAGAAGATCAAAACCAATGATCATTCCGCCAGCGACATCGCTTTCGGCGATGGCGTCGAGGGCTGTGTTCATGGCGCGGTCTCCTGATGCGTGCACATGGAGAGGCAACCCGGCTTTATTACTCGCAGCCGCTGCCACGGAGACTGCCTCGGTATTGGTTGGGTTTCCGGTCGTTGTGTGGCCCTCGTAAGGAGCCGTAAGAGCTGCGAGTTTTGACGCCAAGGGGCCGTCGAGTCGCAGCCCAACGGCCGTGACGCTAATCAGCACACTCTCTTGTACTTGCCGCTCAAGATTACTTCCTCTATACGCTAAAGCCGCTCGCGGCGTCTGGCGGATATCGACACGCAATGGCAGGAGGCCGTGATATTCAAGCTCAAGGAGGGTTTCAATGGTTTCTGCGTCGACCGGCGTAGTTCCAGCCCGGGTGATTCCACGACTCGCCGCGTGGCGTGCTCCCTCTCCGAGCCATATGGCACGTTCCCTGGCATCTCCGGTAAGCACGTTCACTATGGTGTCCAAGGAAGGTCCAGTGACAATACCGTTGGTTTGATTAATAGCCACAGAAGTCATGGTGTCAGGGTCCACCGCGTTCATTATGCTGGGTAGGGATGCAATACCGAGACTGTTCAGCCATGCTGACTGTCTATTGCGGTGTAACAGTAAAATAGGCCGCTCGGTAGTCACCGCATCGAGTGCACTATGGTCGGGAAGCATCGGCGTAGGCCAATCGTTCTCGTCCCATCCCCAACCAATGATCCACCCGCTGGCGGTATTCGTTCCGGACGCGTTGCGAACCATTGCTTGTACTTCTTCAATGCTTGATGCGAGACGAACGTCGAATGAAGTTGAACTCCAGCGACCCAATGCCTCAAGGTCTATCCATGCATCGTACGTTCCGGCTAGTACGCTGCTCCCTTCGAGGTCCATCTGTTGAGTGTACGGGCCAGCAAGCTCAAGAATTTCTGCGTTATTGCCGAGCGCGGTGACTCTGTCACCACGAATCGCCAAAGCTGGTACCGGGGCATTGGAATCTCCAAGTGGGTAGATAACTCCGCCGGTCAGAACGAGCTCGGGATAGTTTGAGACCGGTTGCGTGCATGCCACAGAGGCAAGCATCCCCAGTACAAGAATGATCAGCACCCAAAAACTTCGCATGATGGGAGTGTAGCAGGGGCAAAGATATGACTGTCTGCTTGATTGACAGTGCGTCGTGCCATCATTACTTTCTCTTTTATGCTTCGCGTATATATTGTCTTGGCTGGATTGCTGGCCGCTCTTATCGTTGTATCTTTAGCGGCAACCGAACCGGTTCAGTTGTGGGCCCCGTCGTCGGTGATAGCCCAAGAAATCGAGGACGTATCGACGAATTGGGACTTGGTGAGGCCGATTCGATTCGACGAGTTGCGCACCTTGCGCGCGTTCTTTGAACGTGTCGACGTGAGTGGTGTCGCGAGAGATCTTGCTCGCCCGGTAGCGGGCACGGAATATAGCATTGCCGGTGCCGCCGCCCGTCTGCCTCCCGAGTGGGAGGCTCCGTTTCTATTCGTCCAAGGGGCGATTGAGTACGCACCCTACGAGGGGAGTGTTCGGGGAGCACGTGGGACACTTGAATCAGGGGCTGGTAACGCCATTGATCAAGCGCTCTTGCTCGCCGCTCTGCTAGAAGCACGTGGAGGGGAGGCTCGTTTAGCGCGTGGCCGGTTAAATTGGTCGCAAGCAGCGCTTCTAGTGATGGGGACTAGTATGCCGAAGGCTCCTGAGGCTGGCGACCCATGGCCACGGTGGTTGGAGGGTGCCGCCGATCACTGGTGGATTCAAGCACGACGCAATGGGGAATGGGTTGATCTTGATCCATCGTTCGTTGGTACTGTTGTTGGAGAGTCCATGGTTCCGCCATCCGAATGGCATGGGGAGCTCCCGTCAGAACTAGAAACCCGTGTTCAACTTGAGTTGCGCCATGGGGACCTCATCGTCATGGAAGTCGAGTTGCCGGTGGCGCAGGCTGTCGGTGAAACGGTGTTGCTGGGATTTACGCCCCGTTCAAGGGACGCCGTGAAGCTATGGGAGCTTTCCGAAACACTGGTGAGCAGGGAACTTCAGGAGCTGAAACGTATCGGTGTACGGCTCGGATTGTTGCCGCAGCTACACCACACTCCTGGCGCGCCCAATCTGCCAACTTTACCCGGGCCGATCGAGCCAGTTTCCAGGCCGTTGGGACCACTTCTTGATACCGAGCCTGATCCCCCTGGGCCCTCGGTACCCCCACGGCCACACCGTCCGGCGACGTTCCAAAGAATCTTCCTAGACCCAGAATCTGGTCCCTGGATAGCACGGCTTGAGCTATCTGGGAGGGTTCTCGAGGCTGGTCCTTTCGAGGAGGCAAGTCTTGATTCACTTTCGGTTCGGATCACCGTTGTGGCGCCACGGGTACCGGCGCAGATCATGGAAGTGCCTTGGGGGGGTGGTTCCGAAGGGAGCCTGGCCTTGGTGATCGGGGCCGGTCGAGTTTCAGATGAACGCCTCGCGGCTGGAGGTAGACTTCTTTACGCCGGACTTAACCGCCTAGCTGGGTTGGAACAGATGGCACGGAGTAGCATGCTGCCGCCAATTTCTTACTTCGATGCTGTTGAAACCCTGGAAGTGGCAGCCCGTGGTGGATGGGATGCATTCAAACAAGAAGTGCCCGGGGCACTGGCCTGGGCTTTACTGCATGGTATGGATCGTGTTTCTGACGAAAGCATCGCCGCGAGCGTTGTGCGCCAGGGGTTGCGGCTGGCGGCGGTACGCTGGCGACCCCCTGGGGATGCGCATCCTGGCTCACTTGAGGTGATCGTGGACGATCCAGTGACAATTGGTCAGTTAAGCGGGTTAGCTTCTGCCGCGGCTCTTCGAGCTGCCAGCGGGCTCGTGCAGTCAGCGGTGTTAAGCCAGACACTCAATCGTTTGGTGGAAAGAGCACCGGAGACGGCATTTGACGTGACACTCCGAGCCATTGGAATGGGGCAGGGCCTTGCCGTTTTTGGTGCCGAAAATCAATTGCCGAATGCTTGGCCCGATGCAGTGCGGGCTGAAGCAACTCTGGGACTGCGGGCTGGCTACAGGGTGATGGCTCCGCGGACATTCACAGATGACCATTCGGGCTGGTGGCATGTTGGCGTTTTTGATGGGGAGATGGTGGGTTGGGTTCCAGGCGTTCAGAAAGCGCTTCAAGGCCGTGTTGACGTTGGTTCAGTTGGCCGGCTGGTTACCCTTGACCGGCTTCTGGCATCGTTAGCGCCGCTACATCGGGCAACACGATGGTTAATTGATCTCTCGGGCAGAGGGCCTATGGCACTAGCGTCGGTTCCATCTGCAGCCTGTGGATCGGCGGCGGTCGCTGCTGACGTGCTTGCGACAACCCTGATGGCACCCTTTCCATATCCGGACGTGCTATCGCTTTGCGGTCCGCGCTGATTGGGGAGCCAGGCGCGAGAATTCTAAGCAGATTGCAGCTGTAGTTCGAACACCGCGGTATAACGATTCCAACGGTATGCGCTCGTTCGGGGCATGGTGGTGCATGTCAGCGGGAGCGTAAGGTACCAAGAGACTCGGGACACCTAGGGTGCGGGTAAACACAAAGTCCGGAGTAGTGCCGCCAAGTCGGGGTTGTAACAAGGGAGTATGGTTCCATGATGCTTCTATGGCCCGTTGAACTGGGGCGGCCAACGGTGTGTCAATTGGGGTCCGCGACGGGGGTACGGCTGCTAAGAGTGATACTTCAACGCCGCGCTGTTCGAGGAATCGCCGGAATGAGACGTAGACTTTGTTAGGATCCTGATTGGCAACGAGACGCACGTCAATCTTGGCTTGAGCACGACGGGGTATCACGGTCTTGACACCCGCCCCATTGTAGCCGCTATTAAGACCGGCAATGTTTAGGTTAGGTTCAAACATTAAGCGGTTCCAAAGTGAAGGCGCGGTTCTATCAGCTGAAGTTTCACCCCCAGTCCAGTTTGGATATGGAAGTTGCTCCGCGAGTCTATGCTCGGTGAAAGTCGGGCGTACGATGTTGTCGTAGAAATGGGGAACGGCGACTGAGCCGTCTTTGTTCCACATTGCCGCGAGGGCGGCGACCAGTTCATGGGTTGGCGCCGGCGCGACGCCGCCATTGCTTCCAGAGTGCAGGTCCCGCGGAGCGCCACTGATGGTTGCATCCATAAACAGCAGTCCACGTACTCCGAAAATGATTAAAGGGTGCCCGTCAGCATGATGTGGCCCGTCAGCGGTAATCGCGACGTCACAAGACAACCGGTCCAGATTAGAGGCCACGAGATCTTCAAGGTGGGGGCTGCCAATTTCCTCTTCACCTTCGATTAGTAGTTTTACTCCAATCGGACATCCCACGGTATCTTGAAGTGCCTTTAGGGCTGCGATGTGGCAGAGGAACTGGCCTTTGTTATCGCCAGCCCCGCGCCCAAACAGGGCACCATCGCGAATTGTGGGCTCAAATGGCGGTGTCACCCAAGCGTCCAAAGGTTCTACTGGTTGTACATCGTAGTGCCCATAGAACAACACGGTTGGGCTGTTGTCTGGTGCCGGGATCTCTGCGAAGAGCGCGGGTGCCCCTGGACCTTCCCATACCTCAACACGAAAGCCAGCGTCTTTACAGAGATCAGCGACTGCGCTGGCCGCGGTCCGGCAAGCTTCAGCGTGGCCCGCGATACTAGGTATCTCCACTAATCTTGAAAGACTCTCCACAACTTGTTCCTGGAGGCCATCGACTCTGCAAAAAACCGACTTGAGATCGTCTTGATTCATGACGCTGAGCTAATTAACACGACATCCAATGAGCAACAAGTTGTCCTTCGGTTAGAGAAAGTGATTCTAGACGACGGTATAAAAGTTTTGTTCCTTACTGTTGCGTTGTCTTCTCGATAGAATCATATGGAAACAGTGCGTCAACGATATCTGACCGAGTATCGCCATGGAAAGAACAACGAACCGTAGGGATTTCTCAAGGTTGCTTTGTTTGGTTGCAGCAACGTTCTTGCTGGTTGGCTTCGTGGCCTTCCCCAGTGTTGGTCATTCGATGCAGGACTGGAGGGACGATGAGTACCCAACCACTGCTGGAGCAGCAATGCGATTCTACGAAGGCTGGACCGATGATTGGACCCGCGGCCCGGCGGAGATGTTTCTGACTAATGAAGAGCGTGAGATTTGGGAGGCGCTGGAAGATGCCCAACAGCGTGAGGAGTTCATTGAATGGTTTTGGGATCGGCGGGACCCGGACGGTAGGCAGGTTGGCAACAAATTCAAGGAAGCGTTTTATGAAAACGTTGCCGAGTCGAACAGGAAGTACCGAGGCATCCCGAAGGGCTGGAGATCTGATCGTGGACGGGTCCACGTTATGTTTGGGGAATCAGGTTATGTCAGTCGCCGGAGTTCGCAGTCTCTCTTTGGTCGTGCTGGGGCCGAATTTGAGGTCTGGACCTATTACAACTTGGGGAGCAATCTTGCCTTCCAGTCGCTGACCGGTGAGTTCTTGGTGTACTTCATCGAGACAAGTATGAACCGTTTCGAAATCTATGATTTTCAGTTTGGGCGGGGCGTCTGGGACCGCAATATGCGTTGGGCGATGGACTATACGATTGAAGACAGCATAGTTGATCCGATCATGAAGTTTGAAACGGGGGAGTCATCCGGATCCTACGTAAGGGAGATTGTCGATGGGACGCTCTCGATCCAGATTCCTCTGGAAACCTGGGGCGAAAGCGCGGTTGGCAGTGGCGGGATGGTGTCAGTGCCGGTCCAGGTTAGGCTTAGCGATCTACTGTTCCAACCCGATGGTGGCCAATTTGTTGCGACTCTAGAGACAAGCCTAACGGTAGGGGGTGTTAGCAACAAAGATGATTCTGCACAGGTATCGGGAATGTGGGAGATTCGTCTAGGGGAAGCAGAGTTATTGGCGGCCGGCAATGGATCTCTTGTTTCTCCGGTTACGGTGGCGGTGGAACCTGGCGAGTACCAGGCGAAGCTGAAGGTATCGCACCCACTCCCCGCTACGGAGGCCGAGTGGAATCAACTTGTAGAGGTTGCAGCAGACCCAGCTATTGCGATCGTTGTGGGACATGCTTCCCTTCCATTAGATTCGTCCAACGATGCAGCCGTCGGTGTCTTAATCTCCGATGGGGTGCCATTTGATAGCGGCGGGCTCATGGTCATTGGGGCCTGGATGGGTGGTCTTGAACCCAATATTGAGGCGTTGGTTGTGCAACTTGAAACGTCTGACGGTGAGACGCTTGTACTTAATTTGGAGGAAGTCCGCTGGCTAGGTGGCATCGGTGGCCCCCTGCTTGTAAATGCTCGCATCCCTGAGGTTGGCACCGGCGACTACCGGGTTCGTGTAGATTTCGGAGATGGTTTCGAAGCAACCTCGGCGCCGGTCAAGGTGGCGCACTGATTGCACCGTGCTAGCATCGGTGTGGTGTTCCGTCTCGCTTTCCCCCGGGCCCGCCTGACATGCGCTTGAACAGCGGACAGATCGAAGATATCGCTAACCGCGTCGTTCGCGGGCTGGCTAAGCATGGATTCTTTGATGTTGAAAATGCTGATGAGACGGAGGCGCTCTTGCGGCAGGTAATTGCCGACGAGCTGCGGGTAGAGGACAGGCTCAACGATGAAGTTCGCAAGCTAATGCGGGAGCATATGGACCGCATTCGTCGTGCTGACGTCGAGTACCATGAAATGTTTAAGGTCATTAAGGCGAGACTTGCCAAGGAACGTGAAATTATTCTCTGACCATGCGCTTGTCACGTGGGAAAATCAATCAGCTCTCTAAACTGGTCGTAGACGCTCTTGTAGGCGATCCTGGCGTGCGTCTAGAGAAGGACTCTAACGTTGTTCGCCTCGAGGTGGTGAGAATCATCACCGAAGAAGTTAAGCGAGATTCGATGGTAGACGAGCTTGTGCGTGAGAAGATTTCCTCCCAGAAGCGCGACTTTCCCGAGGGAGGGCGAGAGTGGGAGATTCTTTACAGACAGTACTACCAAGAGGAAACCGAAAAGCATCGTCCTCCGCGAGAGTGAGTCCTGTCGATTCCCGGCCTGCGATCTTCGCTTTCGCCCTGTTCTTCTCACTATTGGTTTCCCCGATCGCGGTTGCCCAAACGGTTTCAAAGGTGGACCCAAGGGCTCTGGCCATGGGTGGCGGATACGTTGCCGTCGCGGATGGCTATGCTGCCCTTCAATGGAATCCTGCCGGCCTTTGGGTATCTGGGCGCAAAGAAGCTGGACTAATGCTCGGTAGCTTGTCACTTGAGGTGGGCCGGTGGGTTGAATCCCTTCGAGTAGCAGGTGGCTTTTCAGATGAACTGACAAACGCGGATGCGTCGGCGACGCTAATGTCGGGCAGTTCAGGGCTTACTGATGAACGAACTTTCGGTATCTATGTAACCTCGGTTCGTTTTGGGGCTTCGTTTCAGCAGATCACCTATGCTGACGAAATTGCTAGTTTCATCGATGGCTCCGTTCATATAGATACGGCGGCATTGCGTACGCGCGAATATCAGGTCAGTGCAGCACACCCGTTAATGCAAGGCCGCCTTGTTCTTGGTGGGAGTGTCAAGCTGGTACAGGCACAGGGCCGTTTAGACGGAGTGTCTTTGGATTCATTAGAGGGTGCTGATCTGGCGGCTGGCAAACTTCTTGGCTTGGCCCATAGCGGTTCAGTGACATCGGAGGACACAGTATTCGGCATTGACCTGGGTCTTTTATTTATGGCTTCCTCAATGTTGCGCATTGGCGCGGTGGTGAAGAACTTCAATGCTCCGGAACTTGACAGTTCCACTAAGATAACTCCAGCGAACGAAGGGCAGTTTCGTTTGCCACGCCAGGTTCGTATTGGCGGCATGTTTTTGCCCCACCCGCAATTCTCTCTTACTCTTGATCTTGACCTGGTGTCTGGTGTTTTCGTCCAGGGTGCCCGGGAGCGGCGAGAATTCGGCGGCGGCATACAGTGGAGCGGCGACAGAATAGCGTTGCGGAGCGGCTTATTGTTTGACTTGAAGGCAATTGAAAGGCGACCGATGTACACGTTTGGGTTCGGTTTGAGCGGTGAAACCCTGCGTGCCGACCTGGCGGGGAGATGGAACCCTGGCCGCAGTGGATTCGGTTGGACCGGGTCCTTGGCAGCCGAGTTTTAGGATGGGCGCCCGAACAATTGTTCGATCTTTGCTGGCGCTGCTCATCATTGGGGTCTTGGGAGTAGTGTGGACATCCTGGGAGGGTCGCCCCGCAGTCGAAGATGGCGATAGCGGAGGGCTGCGCCGTGACATTGTTTCAAAAGCCAAGGAGCCTACTGCGACGACGATTGCCAGCGGGCTGACGATCGGTGAGCTTAGTGCCGACCATCGTGTGCGCATGTTTCGTGAAATCAACGGTGAGCGGCGTGAAGTCGAGGAATTCTCTGGGAACGTCGGTATGGTGATTTATAAACACTCGGAGGAGGGGACAAATTCTCCGGAGGCTACGCGCCTAACGGCACATTCGCTCATGGGAGTTCCCTACGAGGTGCCAGTCGAGGGTCAGCAGTTCGAAAGTATCGAGTTGCTCTCTGACGAAGCCGCCGGACCAGGGCCGCGGGCAGTAGTTTATGCTTTGCTTCCAGGCGGCGTGACGTTTAGCTCCGAGCGACTGAGGTATCGCGGCGGGAGATTGCTAACTGACGACGGCGTATTGTTCAGTACCGGTGGATTGGTGGTTGAGTCGCGGACACTCCACTACGATCCAGATACTGGAATGGCCCAACTATGGGGTGCCCATCCATCTTCGCGACATTTAGAGGTAGAGGAGTCGGTGAAGGTGTGGAGTGATACAAGTAGCCAGACGACCACCATGCTAAATCTTAGTGGTACGTCCGGCGAAATGTTGTATGACAACGCCAGCTCTGAACTGAGATTGCTCAGCTCACCTGCGTTATCGCTTCCAGAAGCGGAGCTTACCGGGGTTGAGGTCCTCATCGGTCTCGACAGTGAGGCAACTACAGTTCGTTCGATTACCGTGACTGGCAACGCCCGTGCGGTACTTCCAGAAGCTGAACTGGTTGCCACTCAGATTTTCATGGATCTCAATGACGAAGCGACCGCGGTTCGTTCTATTACAGCTTCAGGTGGCGCCCGCGCCGTGTGGCTAGCTGCCAACTCGGCAAGAGAACACACTGTGTCTGGGGAGTTAATTGTGGTCGACATTGTTGATGGCGAAGCCACCGGCCTTCGGGTGGATTCAGAGATAGATGGGCGCCGGCCCCTTTTCAAGTTGGGCGAGACTGGAGTCTTGGAGGCTGACAGCTTTGACCTGGTCTTGGGTGAAATGCCACGGTTGCTGAGCGGGAGTTGTGGTGACGTCGAAGGGTCAATCGTAGCGTGTGGCAATGCCTATTTTTTCCCATCGTCTTCGAATAGTGAATTGGTGCACATCTTTTCCGATGTGCTTACGGCTGGTACTGGCGACACTGAGGATCTGAATGCCGAAGGCAATGTTGAAATTCTGCTTGTTGGCACTGGTGAGGAGCCCCTGAGTTTTCATGGACCCTCCGCTAGGTTTGTCTATGAAGACGTCAACCAGCCGTGGCCGATGGGGGACACCAATGGCGTGTTGACAGGAGCGGAGTGGCCGGACGGTGTGCGGCATACTGGTAATGGTCGAGACGTTAGTGCCAACAGCGGAGTGTACGAACCTGGAACGGGGGATTGGTTGTTAGAAGGCTTACCGCAACCGCGATTTCGTTCAGATGAATTGGATGTCCAAGCTGGCCAAGTGCGGCTCCGTGCTGAGGGAGGTGCTGATTTATCTGGTGGTGTTAATGCTCAACTCGGAGGGGAGGCCGTTCGGATGCTGGGGGCGCTTTTTGGCAACTCGACGAAAATCCAAGCATCGGGAGAATCGCTTAATGTCAGTGTTGCAGAGGCGCTGACCTTTAATGGAAATGCGAGTGTTTGGGAGGGGGACGGCGCCCGGTTGCTTCAGGCTGACCAGATCCAAATTTTGCCTGCCGCCAACGATTTGCAAGCTACGGGTACCGTGTTTGTCAGCCTAGCCAATACAACTGCAAACGCAGCGGATGAGGCGGTTCTCAAAGACGTAACGTTGACTGGAAACCGACTACTGGTGCAGGGATCACCGACGATGCAATTGCGGCTTGCTGGTGAGGCCGTCGTCCAGACGAAAGGGGAGGGCGGCCGGACGATTGGCGGCAATCTCTTGATCATTCGTTTCCTTGAAGATGGTGGGTGGGATTCAATGGAAATTCGCACTGGAGTTGTGATGAGTGACCTGGCGGGAACAGGGCGTGGCGATCGCCTTGAGTATGATGCAAATACCGAGGAAGTCACCATCTACGCGACGCCTGTTGCTCCTCTAGGGGCTCCAGTTCTTCCATCTATTCCGGCCACCTTTGTTAGTGATCAAGGCATCGAAATTCGCGACCCGGAAGCGCTCCGCCTGTTATGGGATGAGGGCAGTCTGTCGATTACTGCAATACAGAAAGGGACCACGCAGATCGTCCGACCTCGCCAGAGGTAATCGGAAAGATCAGCCCACAGTATCGTTCTTCGTTTAGTGTCGTTCATGGGTAGCTGGTTTCGATTTCGAATATGCCAGTTCAACACCGTGAAGCGCAGGGGAAATAGATTTGTTGGTCGCTGGAAGCGGCGAGACCTGTCGATTGTCACCGGTAGCCGGGCTAAGACACGCATTATTTGTTTAGCTTGAAAGGTGTTAGTGCCTACCCTGAAAGCCTCATAAAATCCTGGGGAGACCCTGCGCCTACATGTGTTTAGCATATGTTGGCATGGATCTTGAATGGGGGCCTTGGTACGATGAGAAAATGCCTGAGCGTTCTGCGGTGGTCCCTGATTTTCAACCCGGCGAGAAGTCTCAGCCCGTCACTATGCCCTCGGCGCCGCGATTGTCTGTAGATTCCCTTGTGAAAGCGTATCGTGGCCGTCGTGTTGTGGATCATGTGAGTTTTGACATTGGAGAGGGCGAGGTCGTTGGCTTATTAGGACCCAATGGGGCCGGTAAAACGACCTCCTTCTATATGGTGGTTGGGTTGACGCGGCCCGATGCGGGCAGAGTGATGGTTGGTGACATCGACGTTACCCATGACCCAATGTTTGTACGCGCGCGGCGGTACGGTATTTCATACTTGCCCCAAGAACCATCTGTGTTTCGCCGATTGACTGTTGCTCAGAACCTGATGGCTATCCTGGAGGGACTTGACCACGATCGCTCTGAGCGTGTTGCTCGATGTGAAAGCTTACTGGAGGAGCTCGGCCTTCAGCATTTGGCCGGCAACGTGGCTTATACGCTCTCCGGTGGTGAGCGCCGGCGCGTCGAGATTGCCCGAGCGTTGACCACTGAGCCGCGTTTTGTTTTGTTGGATGAGCCCTTCACAGGGATCGATCCCATTGCTATTGCCGACATCCAGAAGATCATAAGTAACTTGAAGAAACGAGGTATCGGTGCGTTGATCACGGACCACAACGTTCGTGAAACGCTACAAATTACTGATCGGGCTTACATCATTCGAAATGGCAAGATCTTTCGCTCGGGCACGCCCGAGGATCTCGGAAAGGATCCGGAGACCCGCGAGATCTATCTAGGGCAGAATTTCCGGTTGGATTGACTGATGGCTCTCGAGCAAAAGCTAACCCTGCGTTTGCAGCAGCGCTTGGTCATGACGCCGGCGCTGCAGATGGCGATTCGTCTCCTGCAACTCAACAAGCTCGAGCTTGAAAACGTTTTGCAGGAGGAAATGGTCGAGAACCCTATGCTCGAGGAGCGTGAGGGGCCCGAGGAATCTGCCGATATGGCAGTGCAGCCGGATGGCGTTGGTCTCGAAGGTCAAGAACAGGGGGATGCTGAGGATTCTCTGTCGGAGGACGCCAACCCGTTTGACGAGATCAATATCGAAGCCTATTTCCAGGATTACTACGACGCCCAGCCCCGTACGGGGCCGGTACGAGAATATCGGGACCAGGTGCAGCTTGAGAACATGCTAGCTGCTCGTCCAACGATGGAACAGCAATTGCTGTGGCAGCTGGAAATGAGCGACACGTCACCGCTGGAAATGGAAATTGGACGGGCGATCATTGGAAACGTTGACGAAGAGGGTTATTTAACTCTCGACACTGATGAGTTAGCGGTATTGGGAAATTGGCCAGTTGCCTTAGTTGAATCAACCCTGAAATGGGTACAAAAGTTGGACCCTCCTGGGGTGGCGGCGCGAGACTTGCGCGAGTGTCTCCTTCTGCAACTTGAGCATCTCGATGCTACGCAGACACTTGCATATCGAATTGTCGATCAGCACCTCGACTTGCTTATTGATCGGGCACACAGTGCTATTGGTAGGCGTTGTCGGGCTAGTTTGGTGGAGGTTGGAGCGGCGGTAGAGCTTATTCAGAGTCTTAATCCGAAGCCGGGGGCCGGGTATACAACCGAACCTTCACGGTACATCGTTCCGGACGTCACGGTTATTAAAGATGCGGGTACTTATCGTGTTGTACTTAACGAGGACGGTCTGCCGAAGTTGCGCATCTCGCGCTTGTATCGTCAGATGCTTCGATCGGGCGGGGGTGGGTCCAAGGAAACCTCCGACTACTTGCATGCCAAGCTCAAGTCGGCCCTCTGGCTGATCAAGTCATTTGGCCAGCGACAACGGACCATACAGTTAGTCGCTGAAAGCATCGTCAAGTATCAGGAAGCATTTTTGGAAGGTGGCCTGGCCGAGTTGAGGCCGTTAGTTCTTAGTGACGTTGCTGATGATATTGAGATGCACGTGTCTACTGTGTCTAGGATAGTTAATGGGAAATTCATGAGCACACCTCAAGGCATTCTGGAAATGAGGTTTTTTTTCCATAGCTCCCTTGGACACAGCAACGGGCCGGATGTCTCATCAGTTTCGGTAAAGGAAAACATTCGGAAGCTGATTGCCGGGGAGGATACACGCAAGCCTCTTTCTGACGCCCGTATTGCCACCGCGTTGAAGGAGGAAGGCTTGCAAATTGCCCGTCGTACAGTTGCTAAATACCGAGAGGAAATGCAGATAGGTGCCTCGAAATTACGACGGGCACCGAGATGACCGATTTAAACGCCGAACATAACGAAGGCGATCTAGAATAGTGGGACGATCAACTTCCCTCGTGGTGGTTTCGGGCCTTGCGGGGGCAGGCAAAAGTGCAGCGCTTAATAGCCTGGAAGACCTTGGTTATTACTGCGTTGACAACTTGCCACCAGCATTGATGTCGAAGTTCGCTGACCTGTGTGAAAAGACTGGCAGTACAGTTAACCGAGCGGCGCTGGTCGTTGACGCCCGAGCTTACGGTTTTCTTGGGAAGTTTGCCCAAGCTTACAAAAACCTTGAGGCTCGATCGGGATCTGTAGAGCTTGCCTTTTTTGATGCGGATGACTCTGTATTGCAACAGAGGTATTCGGAAACTCGTCGGCCACATCCCCTGGCGGGTGACGATGATATTCTGGCCGCGATACATAAAGAACGTAAGTTGCTTGAGCCGATCAGAGACCTCTCCACAAGGGTGATCGACACGAGTAACTTCACGCCCCACGATCTCCGCGAGTTCCTTTTCAAACTGTACGGCTCAACAGGCGATGAGCTTGCGACGATTCGAGTGGTCAGCTTCGCTTTCCGTTCTGGTTTGCCTAAGAATGCCGACCTTGTGTTTGATGTCCGATTTCTACCGAATCCGAATTACATAGCGGACCTTAAGTTACTGAGTGGAATCGACAGACCAGTTTCGCAGTATGTAGAATCGCGACCGGAGACGAGTGAGTTCCTTGATCATGTAGAGAATCTGTTGCGCTTTGTCGTGCCACGTTTAGGGGCTCAAGGACGCGCCTACATGACTCTTGCGTTCGGGTGCACGGGAGGTCATCACCGTTCTGTAGTAATTGCATCGCGCGTCGCCCGAGATCTTGAGGCTATGGGCTACTCCGTCACGCTGTCGCATCGGGAACTGATAGGTGAAACTGAGGAGCCGGCATCGGTTGAGGAGGTGTAATAATCGGCGCAGTAATTGTCCCGCATGGATTGTTAGCCCGAGAACTGCTTGATGCAGCCGAACGAATCGTAGGGAGAACAGATGGAATCTGTGCCATCAATGAATAAACCAGGCGAGCTGGCCTGATAGGAAATTGAATGCAACGTGTTGAAAAACCCTGGGGTTATGAGTTGATATTCACCGACAACGATAAGTATGTAGGCAAGATTCTTCATGTCGACGAAGGCGAGCAGCTTAGCCTGCAGTACCATGAGATCAAAGATGAAACAATTTACGTTTTCTCTGGGCAGCTTGAACTTGAGTTGCAGAAGGGTGACGAACTAGTTGCGCACGTAATGGGTCCCGGGGAGTGTCTTCACATCCCGCCCCGCACGGTACACCGAATGCGTGCGATTACTACCTGTGACATTTTTGAAGTTTCTACTCCCCACCTCGATGACGTTGTTCGTATGGAGGACCGTTACGGGCGCGTAAAGTAATCTTCGCCAGGAGGTCGAATATGGGTTTTCGCTGGAGTCGTAGAGGGATTTTGCAAGCCGGGGCGACCGCTAGTCTCGGTGTTTTCGGCGGTAAGCATGTGCTGGCTTCACCTGCCTTTCACATAAACCGTTCTCAAGGTACTCGCCCGCTAGTGATTTCAAGCGGTAATGGTTTAGAAGCGTGTGCCAAGGCGATGGAGATGCTTCAGGCGGACGAGGACACTCTCGATGCGGTAATTGCTGGGGTCAATATTGTCGAAGAGGATCCCGGTGACATGAGTGTTGGCTATGGCGGACTTCCAAATGAATCTGGCACCGTGCAACTCGATTCGTCAGTCATGCATGGCCCAACCCGAAATGGTGGTGCAGTTGCCTCGATCGAAGGCATCAAGAATCCATCTAAGGTCGCGAAGATAGTTATGGAACGGACCGACCACGTTCTCATAGTGGGTCAAGGTGCCCAAGACTTGGCTAAGGCACACGGCTTTCCGGTAGAGAATTTGTTGACAGACCGGGCACGGGAGCGCTGGTTACAGTGGAGGGAGAACATGTCTGATCGCGACGACTGGTTGCCGGTTCAACGAGCGGGGGATGGGCGTGGCGGACTCGACCCAACAGCGGACCACGGTGCGGCAGACGAATTCGATCCCTTTTTTCGGTACCACGGGACGATTAACTGTAACTGTGTCAACGCTGACGGTGATATCTCTGGGGTTACTACGACTAGTGGCCTAAGTTGGAAGATTCCAGGGCGAGTCGGAGATTCGCCAATTCTCGGTGCTGGTCTTTATGTGGACAATGATGTCGGTGCCGCTGGATCAACAGGTCGTGGTGAGGCCAACTTGCTGGACTGTTGCTCGTTTCTCGCAGTTGAGTTCATGCGTCAGGGAATGCACCCGAAGGATGCATGCCTTGCGGTAATGCGACGGGTAGCAGCAAAGACGGTAGACCCACGGTTATTACGAGAAGACGGAACTCCCAATTTCTCCCTCAATTTCTACGCCTTGAACAAGGCTGGAGAGTACGGGGGAGCCAACTTCCGGCCCTCACGATTTGTCGTCAACGATGGTGGAGAGAGCCGTCACGAAGACTCAGCCTATCTTTGGGAGCGGGATCAATAGGGAGGGCGGGATCAACGGGAGTTATTGTGTCAAGCGTCTAACGGACGTTGAATCGAAGCCAGCGATGCTAGGATAATTGGTAACGTTACCTATTTGTTAGGTTGCAAGGCGCTGCCCAGCCCCGGCGTCATGGAATTTAGCGCACGACTGTGTGTTAGCCGTGATAAAAGAAGGGGTTGAGAGGATGAGTGACAACCAGAACTTCTACGAGATCCAGTTGAGCACGCCGCACCTCGTGCTGGCATTCTTAGGAGCCACCGTTGTCGGTGTGATGGTCTTTTGGTTAGGAATAGTGGTGGGGCGCGGGCAGACGGGGCCAAGTGGTGCAGACGAATGGCAGGCCGTGGCATCTGCTGAAGACTCTGCAGAAGAAGCCTACGATTTCTATGAAGCTGTTAACGAGCCGACGGTACAGCCGCAGGTGCCGGTAGAGTCACTGGAGTCAGAGGCTGAGCAACAAGATCCCGCAAATGCTCCAAGATTCGAATCCGCAGATCCGGTTGATGAAGAGAGGGCGCCGGTAGCAATTGAAAGCTTCGCAGAGTCAACAGAGACAGATTCTTTGTTGCCGAACGGTTGGATAGTGCAAGTGCGGTCGACACCGGTGAAAATAGATGCCGATTCGCTGCAGTCGGCACTGGCCGAGTCGGGCTTGCCAGTATTCGTCGCTTCCGCTCAAGTTTCCGGGCAGACTTATTATCGGGTACGAGTGGGCCCGTATCGCTCGAAGGAAGAAGCGGACATTGTTGAGGCGAAGCTGCTAGCACGTTCTGACGTGGATACTACCTGGGTGACAGAAGGCTGAGTAAACGTCTGCCTCGCACATCCGATTTCAGCGTGCTTTCTGCACGTTACGGTTGGCTACTGGCCGCGGTGACTGGCCTTGGTTTGGCTTTGTCATTCCCGTACCCGGGGCTCCATTTTCTGGTTTGGGTGGCGCTTGTACCCGTGATTATCGCTTCAGACAGCGGTAGTGCTTGGCGGCGTTGGTGTACAGGTTTCGTAGCTGGCTTTGTATGGCGCATCGGCACGCTGTATTGGGTAGCGCATGTGATGATCACCTATAGTGGCATGTCGGTTACGACCGGCGCAGTTGTTACTGGCCTGCTTGCCGCCTGGATGGCATTAAGCACGGGGTTAGTTCTTCTCTTCGTACCGTTCGCTGTCCGGCATGGTGTTGTCGGAGCCGCAGTGTTCGCTTCGGGGTGGGTGTCGCTCGAGTATGTGCAGACAATCTTGCCGTTCGGCTTCCCTTGGTCACTTTTGGGCTACGCAGCGGGGGGCTCAACTGTCATGATGCAAGCTGCTGACCTCGCTGGGGTTTGGGGGCTAAGCTTCGCAGCGGTCTTCGTGAACGTTGCCATTGCTCAGAGCATTGTGCGCGGAAACCGCGCCCGATCCTCTACTGTCGCCGCGGTTGTTTTGGTGATTGCTATTGCAGGATACGGCGCCATTCACCTTGCAGCAGCCCCGTTACCCGGCAAGGCACATGGTCTGGGGATGCAAGGGCTGCGGGTCGCTGCGGTTCAGGGCAATGTGGAACAGGGGCGGATCTGGGACTCTGATGAACTCCAATCGATCCTGACGAGCCACCTAGATATGACCCTTGAGGCGGTTCGCCATGAGGCCGACCTAGTAATTTGGCCAGAATCTTCAGTTCCGCTCCGGAGTGGACTTGAGGCGGACCCCTCAACACGGGAGACGCTGGCCGAGGTTGCGCGTGCAAACAAAACAACTCTGGTGGTCGGTAGTCCCCACTATGAAAGTTTGCCTTCCGGGCAGTGGGTGGCGACGAATGCTTCTTTTCTGGTGGACGCGTTGGGCGAGTGGACAATGCGCTACGACAAGGTTCACTTGGTTCCTTTGGGGGAATACGTACCGCTAAGCTGGTTGTTCCGTTTTATTCGCCCCTTGGTCGATGCTGTCGGCAGTTTTCATCATGGAAAAGTGGAACAAGATCTGTTCGCTGATTCCGGTGGCGGAATACCTCCGTTTGCAATGGCTATCTGTTATGAGGTTGTCTTTCCAAATCACATGAGGAGACAGGTAGTTCGCGGTGCTACGTTCTTAGCGACAATCACTAATGATGCATGGTTTGATGACACGAGTGCGCCGTATCAGCATTTCTCGATGGCGAAATTGCGAGCCGTCGAAAATCGACGTTATTTGATCCGGGCCGCGAACACAGGAATTTCTGGATTTGTGGATCCCTGGGGGCGAGTCCTCAAGTCCACCGAGGTTAACCAGTCTGCTTTGCTATTAGGGGAAATTTGGCCCTCAGACCAAAGCACACTGTATGTTGTGGTCGGCGACGCGTTGCCGTTGCTTTGTGTAGCCTTGTCGTTGGGTGGCGTCGTCTTTTGCATTCGGCGTCCACCTGCGCCGCTACATTCGCTAGTTGAGCTAACCGACAAAGATGAAAGAAAGAGATGATCGACGACCTGAGAAGGCAAATCGAAGAGCTTCGGTCTCGTTACGCTAGCTTGGGAGGCTATCTTTGACCCTTCCGGCGCTAAGGAGAGACTGGCAGAGATCGAGACGAGGATGGCGGACCCTGCATTCTGGGAGGACGGCGGTGATACTGAATTACAGCGGGAGCGAACCAGCCTAGAGCAGCGGCTGGCTGAGGGTGCTCGTCTTGAGACCACATTTGACGATATCGACGCAATGCTCGAGTTGGCTGAAGAGGGGGAGCACGAGGCTATTACGCTGCTGCAGAAAACTATTGTGGATCTCAGTGCCGTTCTTGATAACCGGGAGACGCAGCATCTTTTGGGTACTACAGACGACTCGCGGCCGGCTCTGTTAGAGGTGCATTCCGGGGCTGGTGGCACTGAATCGCAGGACTGGACCGCGATTCTGCTTCGTATGTACACGAGGTGGGCCGAGTCGCGTGGTTACGCTGTTGAGGTTCTTGATGAGTCGCCCGGAGAGGAGGCTGGGCTTAAAAGCGCCACGCTTCGTGTCGAGGGCGAGTTCGCTTTCGGTTACATGAAGGGAGAGACAGGTGTGCACCGACTCGTAAGGATTTCGCCATTTGATGCAAGCAGTCGGCGCCACACATCGTTTGCTTCGGTGATGGTTTCACCAGAGATCGATGACGATATCGAAGTGGATATAGACGAGAAAGACCTTCGTATTGACACCTATCGCTCCAGCGGTGCTGGCGGGCAGCATGTCAACGTAACTGATTCGGCAGTGCGCATCACCCATCTTCCGAGTGGGACTGTTGTGCAGTGTCAGGCGGAACGTTCCCAGCACCGTAATCGAGCTATGGCGATGAAGGTGCTGCAAAGTCGGTTATACGAGCTTGAACGCCAGAAGCAAGCCAATCGGATTGTGGAGCGCCAAGGCGAGAAGAAGGAAATCGGGTGGGGTTCGCAAATCCGGTCCTATGTGTTGCAGCCCTACCAAATGGTCAAGGACCATCGGACTAGCCTGGAGATTGGCAACGTCACCGGCGTCTTGGATGGTCAACTTGACCCCTTCGCGGAGGCTTACCTAAAATGGGCTGCCGACGAAACTAGCGCCACTACAGAGACTGAATAAGCAAGCATTCGCTGTGTAATGAGAGTTGCGCCAGTGGGAAGGAATACTTCTGGACTATTACTATTACTGCAAGGGTTGGGACCCGTCTATCTTCCACGGTCCCTGATGTCGTCGACAAAGTATGCTTGTTGGTACGGATTCATTGCCAGAATCCGTGCCTCTTCCACGCCGCAGGCGCGTGTTGGGTCGGTGCCTTCCATGAACGCAACCACTACTGATGGCCCGCATTCTTCGCTTGACAGCAGACCGGTTCGGGCATCGACAGTGCGGAGAACAACACCCACGGGCAACTCGAAACCCCTGGGCTCCAGCCCTTCACTGGCTGCTTGCATGACTTCCATCCAGACCGGCAGGGCTGTATTAGCGCCTTCTCGGCCAGGGCCGATTGGTTGCTTCGTGTCGTTGCCCACCCAGACCCCGATGGTGTGATAAGGCGAAAACCCGATGAACCATGCGTCAGAATAGTTGTCGGTAGTACCTGTCTTGCCAGCTAACGGCAGGCCAAGTTCACTGACGAGGAAACGTGCCCGTCGGCCACTACCACCTTGTGTGCCACGATCAAAAGTGTAAGCGATTACGTTAGCAAGCATTTGGCTCATTAAGAACGCCACGTCTGCATCCATTACCTGCTGTGATTGCCGTTGGGTTTGAGACCGAGGTCGTCCCTCGCGATCGACGACTGAGACGACCCGGTGCGGCTCCACCCGCACCCCGCCATTGGCAAATACCGCATAGGCACGCGTCATTTGCCACAGGGAAACATCGACGACGCCAAGAGCTAAAGACAAGTAAGGCTGCAAGTTGGCTGTGATACCAAGATCCCGTGCTAACGCAATGATGTTTTCTGCTCCCACTTGTTCCTGGACCGCAACTGCGACGACGTTTCGTGACCGTGCTAGCGCCTCAGTTATGGTTGTGATTCCCACGTAAGCATCATTGTGGTTACGAGGTTGGTAAGGTTGTCCACTGTCATCCTCAAAGGTTTGCGGCATATCGACTACTAGGTTGCTAGCTGTCCAACCATGGAACAGTGCAGCCGCATAAACAAAAGGTTTGAATGCCGATCCGGTTTGCCGAACTGCTTGGCGAGCGCGATTAAATTCACTTTCCGAGAACCTCCGCCCTCCGACCTCCGCCTTGATCTCGCCTGAGTAGTTTTCGAACACGAGCACCGCGCCTTCTAGCTCGGGCTCCTGGTCGAGTCCGACACTGAGAGTGCCGTCATTGTGCACCTCGGTTACATGTACGGATATCAAATCACCGGGTTGAATCAGGCGCTCCAGGCGTACATTTTCTGCGCGACCGAAAGCAGTCCAGGCGGCGTCTTCTGGTGTGATTACGGCGGTGTAAGGCCCGACACGGAGTCGTGCTTGCTCTCGCCTTGAATCCAGGACAACCGCTGGCACATAGTCCCCACGCTCGATGGGCCGATCCCAACGTTGCTCAGTATGGGCAGCGATTTCTATCTGCTCTTCAAGCAGGTTACGTTTCGAGCCACGCCACCCTTGAGTTTTGTCGACCGCGCGCAGTCCGGAATCGAGAGCTTGTTCAGCTTCTGCCTGTAAACGAGAGTCCAGTGTCGTGTAGACGCGTAGGCCCGATTCATACAGAGTCGTACCGTAGTCTTCAATCAGTGTGCGACGGATCTCCTCAGTGAAATAGGCCCCTAGTTCCTCGCTACGGTCATCACGTTCTGCAAGGTCAAGCGGTTCATTTCGTGCCTGCTCACGTTCTTCGTTGTTGATGTAGCCTTCAACCAACATGCGGCCGAGCACGACGTCCCGGCGGCGGATTGCACGTTCTTCATTGCGGTCGAGTGGATAGTAATCGTTGGGCCGCTGGATGATTCCAGCGAGCAGAGCGCACTCTGCCAAGGTGAGGTCATTGAGCTCGTCATCGAAGTAGAATTCAGCAGCTGCCCCGAATCCATAAGCATCATGCCCCATAAAAATCTGGTTCATGTAGAGCTCTAGGATGCGCTCCTTCGAGAAATAACGTTCAGTCTGCAGCGCGTAGTAGAAAGCCTCTATGAGCTTACGTACGACTGTCTTTTCAGGGCTCGACCAGCCGAGGCCTCGGGCAAGTTGCATTGTGATCGTGCTGGCACCACGCTCCCCAAATCCACGCGTGACGTTGTCGCGTACTGCTCCCAGTACACCAATCGGATCGACGCCTACGTGCCAGAAAAAGCGACTGTCTTCTACGGCGAGCAGAGCATTACGGAGGTCTTCGGGGATATCCCGGTAAGGAATCATTTTGCGGCGTTCCGCTGCCTCGAGCTCGGCGTAAGGTTGCCCCTGGTCGTCGTACAGGGTTACCTGCATACTTGGTACGTATTCCTCAAGTACACGCACTTGTGAAGCATCAGGCAGGTAGACCATCGCAACACCGGTGCCCATACCTGAAACGATGACAAGTAAACCGGCCAAGAGAGCGTTGCGTGGTCGCACCCAAAATCCCGCTGCACGGTCAACGAACGGAGTCTTATCTCCAACCCGCGGTTTCTTGGTCGGTTCTCGCGGTGTTTCTGCGTCGAGTGTTTTGTTTGTTGTAGAGGACATCAAGACGCATGTTAGCATTTGATTAGCGAAAGCTGGCTGTTGTTGACCCCTGTTGCGATGCCGACTTGACAGCTATCCAGCACCATTGTTCTATCAACCTTTAGCACTCGATGGGCGGGAGTGCTAAACGGACGAGTTCGATTCAAAATGACGAAAAACCTTACCCCGCGAGGTGCTGCTGTATTGGATGTCGTGGTGCGTCATTTTATCGCCACTGGTCAGCCGGCAGGTTCGGTTACCGTGGCAGGCTTACTTGCGGAGAAAATAAGTTCGGCAACGGTTCGTAATGTGATGGCGGATTTTGCTAAGCAGGGATACCTGACCCAACCGCACACTTCCGCTGGCCGGATGCCGACAGCGCGTGGATACGTCGCCTATGTTAAGCACTTGATGCGTCATGGGGACCTGCACCGAGTCGACGAGCGCCGGATTAGAGAGCGCTTAGACGAGGCGCAACCGGAGGTCAATGCACTTCTGCAGCGCGCTTGTTCGGTGCTCTCTGAGATGACCCAACACGTTGGGGTTGTTCTGGTCCCTCCGCCGGCAGAAGCAGATATCCACCATGTGGAACTTGTACGCCTTGGCCCCGATCGTGTTTCGATCGTCTTTGTGACCTCTGTTGGTATGGTGCACACGCGGACAATTATGTTTGAAGAAGAACTGGGCGAGCAGGCCCTCGACGCAGCGGCAGACTATGTTCGTTATCGTTTTGCTGGCCAAACGTTACGGCATTTGCGGGAAAGTATCGGCGACACTTCCACTTCCACGTCATCTCACCCCGAGGCGGTCGCGGTGCGTCTCGTCAGGCGGTCACTGGGCGATGCAATTGATCAACCAGCAATGTATGTCGAGGGTGCTTTCCACTTGCTTGATAGTCCCGAACTAGCTGAACGTGCGACCTTTCCGGAAATTTTCGCGGCTTTCGAGGAACGCAGTGAGTTAAGTCGAGTGCTCGCTGGGTGCGGCACGGAGATGGGGGTAAGGGTATTGATTGGCCGTGCCGGATTGCCAGCTTCGTTGGGCGGGTGTGCCTTAGTTGCCGCTGGTTACCGTTTTGGTCCGAGACCTGTCGGGGCTCTCGGCGTATTGGGGCCAGCTCGTATGCATTACGAGCGAACCATCCCTATGGTTACGACAATGGCTCGGGTGACCAGTGACATGGCCACAAAACTGTGGGCCTGAAAGTTTCCGAGGCATAGCTGAAGAAGTCAGCCGTGCCGTTTGATATTCGATGGGGACCGAGCTTGAACGATAACAAAGATGAGAATCAGGAAAACCAAGACTTGTCCGTCGAGCCTTTGACGAGCGAAGCCGACGCGTCAACTCTCCCAATAATGGAACAGCTTGAGCTTGCCAAAGCCGAGATTGAGCGCCTGACGGACCAGTCACTCCGGCGGCAGGCGGAATTAATCAACTATCGGCGTCGGGTTCAGAAGGAACAAGCCGAGAACGCCACCGTTGCGCAGGTTTCGTTGCTGGGAGGCCTCGTTCCAGTTATAGATGACCTTGAGCGCGCTGTGGAAATGGAGTCGAAAGACGTAGGTACGTACCATGAGGGAATGCAGATCATCCTGCGCACCGTGCAGCAAGTCCTCGAGAAAATTGGCGTGGAACGCATCGAGCCAAAGGGTGAGATGTTTGATCCGCGATATCACGAAGCAATTGCTCGGCATGAAACCAACGACGTTCCTGAAGGACAAGTTCTGGAGGTTTGTCAGCCCGGCTACAGGCTCAATGATCGCCTGATTCGGCCAGCTAAGGTGATTGTGTCATTTGGGAACGTGCCCGCCGAGGATGATATCTGCGAGGAGGACCTTGGCGAGGTCCTGGAGGTTGACGCTGGAGTATTGGCAGAAGAGAACGAAGCCAACGATGGGTGATCGCGACTTCTATCAAATTCTGGGTGTCGAACGTACGGCGTCAAAAGACGAGATTAAGCGCGCCTATCGTAAGGCGGCGTTGAGGTACCACCCGGACAGGAATCCCGATGACGCCGCAGCAGAAGAGAGCTTCAAAGAGGCAGCGGAGGCGTATTCTGTCCTCGGAGATCAGGAGAAGCGTTCCAACTACGATCGTTTTGGTGAGGCGGGACTACGTGGTGGCCAAGGGTTCAACGCTGACATCTTTGCTGATTTCTCTGACATTGTTGGGGACCTATTTGGTTTTGGTGGTGCTTTTGGGGGGATGGGCCGGTCACAGCGGTCGAGCCCCGGACAAGGAACTAGTCTTCGCATTCAACTGGACATCGATCTCTCTGAGGCGATTAGTGGCGTGGAGAAACAGATCTCGGTCCGGCGCCACGTTGCCTGCGAAGCTTGTGGCCAGAGCGGATCAGAGAGTGGAACAGCCCCAACTGTGTGCGGTCACTGTGGAGGCAGTGGCGCAGTGCAGCAGCGTCATGGTTTTCTGGCGATCGCCCACCCGTGTGCCGCTTGCAGCGGTACCGGCCGCACAGTGTCTGATCCTTGCGGGATTTGCCGTGGTGAGGGACGGGTTGAGGATAATAGCGAACTCTCCGTTCGTGTCCCGGCAGGTATCGACACGGGTTCTAGGCTACTTTTGCGAGGGGAAGGGTCCGCGGGTTTGCGTGGAGCAGTGCCTGGGGATCTCGAGGTATTAATTGCTGTGAGCGAACATCCAGTGTTTGCTCGTCGTGGCAAGGACCTTTTTACACGTGTGGCGGTATCCTTTCCGATGGCAGCGCTTGGAGGTACGGTTGACGTTCCAACCCTTGATGAAGAATCAGCCACACTCCCTATCCCAGCAGGTGTACAAGGGGGTGAGGTATTCGAGATTCGAGGGAGGGGGATGCCGCCAGTCAATGGTGGTCGTCGCGGGAGCCTTCGTGTTGCGGTTCAGGTGGTCACACCGTCGCGACTTAGTAGCGAACAACGGGCCCTTTTGGAACAGCTCCATAAGATCACGGAGGAGCCGGAACTGAAGGATGAAGCAGATAGTTGGTGGGACCACCTTCTCAACCTCGTTAGTTAACCGGAAACCCTGTGAAGCGCCGATTCCTCGTGGACTCTGTCAACCCGGATGCCACTGGTCATATTGACCTCAACACCATCCGCCGGCATCTTGAGGTTGTCCGAGCAAACGTGGGAGACGTTGTATATCTTTTCGACGGTTGTGGCGCGGAAGTCGAAGCAGAAATCAGTATATTTGATGGATGTGCAGCGGTGGCTGCTGTACGTAAGCGGGTTACGACCGACACGGAGTCAGCTCTGGAATGCTGGCTTATACAAGCCATACCGGCCCGGATTGTTCGAATGGATACCATCATTCGGCAGGTTACCGAACTTGGGGTTTATCGTGTTGCGCCGGTGTTTGCTGAGCGTAGCCAGCAATCGAAGACGAAACTTTCTGCTACAAGACGTCGTGCCAATCGGTGGAATCGAATTGCCGAAGCTGCAGCAGAACAGAGCTGTCGCACCCATGTCCCTAAAATTGATCCGCCTTGTGCTTTTAGCGACCTAGATTGGAAATGTTTCCCTCAGCCGATGTTCATCGCCGACCTTGGGAAGCCCCCCGTCGCCAGGGTTCCAGAACCCAATACAGTCAGCTTGCTTATTGGTCCCGAGGGCGGATGGACGGAACGTGAAATTGGCTCTGCACTTTCTGCTGGAGCACAGCCATTTGGTTTAGGGGCAAGGGTCTTGCGGTCCGATACGGCCGGCGTGGTTGCGATCACCCTTTTCCAGTCGTTGTGGGGTGACTTGAGTTAAATTCCGGTTATAGCAGTCTAGGGTGCGTGTGCCCGACCTGTGGCACGCGAGGATTGCGGTTGGTCTGTAGCCCCGTGAACGGTTCCCCTTCCCGTAATTTGGCGAAAGTCTTTTCCATGCATTGGGACTTCGCGGCACATCTCATACAAGCGGCTGCGAGCATAAGGGCCAATGCGTTCAGCTAAAATTGGTACTGATGGATCGGTGTTGTCATCTTCGTAGTTAGTTGTGATCAGCGTGACCCTCTCTCGCTTGTAGCGATCATTGAGAATCTGCGTGACCGTGTCCCTAACCCAATCGGTTGGTCGCCGCGTCCCGAGTTCATCGAGAAGCAAGACATCTGCGTTCAAGACGGGGTAAAGAATTTCTATCTCCGAGGTTTTGGACACTGGGTTGTATGAGTTCTGAATTGAGCGCAAAAGGTCCCGATAGTCGACGAACCGGCCAGTGATACCGCAATTAGTGACGAGTTCTCGAAGGATAGCCACTGCCAAGTGTGTCTTTCCGACCCCGGAAGGGCCTTGGAACAGTAGCCCGGGATCCTTTTGGTTTGGGTATGCCTCAGCGAACTTCTCGGCGATCAGCTGGGCTTCCTGGAGGGTTTCGTCGATGCCAGGATAATGATCGAAGTTGTTGAGCCTCGCTATTTTGTAGCGTTGTGGAATTAAAGAATTCTCGAGGCGTCGGTCAACATCCTGGTTCGCGTAGCATGAGCAGCGTCGCAGTGTGGCGTCGGGATCATCCGCGTCCGTCGTGACCCAGCCAGTCCCTGAACACCTCGGGCAGGAAGCGGACTGTTTCAATGGAGCTGTGAGAGGGGTGGTCACAAGTTGCTCGTTTTATCAACGTCACCAGTGGTTTGTTCATCCGGCGAGCGGACAGTGATTTGGGTCGTTCGTTTTAGAACCATCAGGGGTCCTCGCTCGACCCGAACCAGTGCCTGTTCAAAGCGGCCCTTTAGTTTACTCTCATTTTTCAGTAGTTCGTCTCGTACGTATGTCATCAACGAGCCAACTTCTTCCTGCAAGCGCGACATATTTTCGCGCATATTTAGAATGACCTCGACACCGGCAAGGTTGACGCCAAGATCGCGAGTGAGGGTGAGAATAAATTCGAGGCGCTCGAGGTCCGAAGCGGAGTAAAGACGGGTGTTTCCCTCTGAACGATTCGGCTGTAGCAACCCCTCGCGCTCGTACATTCGGAGCGTCTGCGGGTGAATGTCATAGAGTTCAGCCACGGCACTGATCATGTACATTCCGTGGCGTGGCCTGTCTCCAACTCTCATTGGTTCACGGTAGCACGTTCATTCTGATTCCGGATCGGCTCACCCGTTCGGTTTCCAAACTCCCGTATGAGACGTCGGGCGTCTTCATCTAGATTGTCGGGAAGCCAAAGGTCGATGACCGCAATCAGGTCACCACATTGGCCGTTAGTCATTTCGAGCCCGCGCCCACGAACGCGCAACCGATCACCACCACGAGTTCCCGGAGGAACGCGAAGCAGGGCAATTGTGCCATCGATCGTTGGTACCTCTATGCGAGCCCCAAGTATGGCTTCAGACACTGTAATGGGTACGGAGGTGACTAGGTGTGGGCCGTTACGTTGGAAGCGTGGATCGCTTTGTACGCTTACAGTGGCTACGAGGTCGCCAGGTGGTGACCCTTTCCGACCTTGGTGTCCACCTCCCTCGATTCGGATTGTCTGTCCGTCTTGGACCCCAGCAGGTATCTGGAGGGGAAGTGTTTCATTTCGCGTAGTAAGCCCTGAAGCATGGCACGCTTCACAGGCAGTTCCGGCCTGCAACCCTTCACCACTGCAGTCACCACAGGCAACAGCAACCGCGAGCGGACCGCGACCGAAAACTTCCTTGCCCGAGCCTATGCAGGTAGAGCACGGGGCGTTATCCCCATCGTACAGACGCCCTGTACCGGAACAGTCTAAACAATGATGCAAGCGACGGACTTGTACGGTCGTTCGGCGACCACGTTCGGAATCTGCGAGCCGACAAACCACCGAGGTGTGTACATCACGGCCTCGCTTAGGCTGGGCTCGCCGAGCACTGTCGCAGAGATGCCTGAAAAGGTCTGCGTAAGATCGAGTTTCGTTCTTAACTTCTGTACTTGTTCTGGTCAGTACTTCGATATCTTTGACAGTAGAATGGCCTTCACTGTCGTAGCGGGCTCGCTCACGTGAGTCAGTGAGAATGCTATGGGCCATTTGAAGGCGCTCGAAGGCAGTCTTGGCGCGCGCGTCGCCCGGGTTTAGATCGGGATGGTAACGACGGCTCAGACGTCGAAATGCAGCGTTGATGGTTTCATTGTCGGCATCAGGTGGAACGCCAAGTACGGCGTAATGATCCCTGGATAACATGGAAACGATCCGCCCGCGACCGTCCAGACAGGGGACGCCTATCTATCGATCGCCGTTATTTGGTCAAGAAGACTCGCTGTCGTCGTCGACGACCTCGGCCTCAAGGACCTCCTCTTCGTCTTGAGCTGGCGCAGCACCTGAATCCGCTGATTCTCCCGAAGCAGAAGCGGCACCATACATAGCCTCAGCCATAGCGTGCGATGTGGCTTGCAGTTTCTCAGCGGCTGCCGAGAGTGTCGTTGTATCTGTATCGTCGCTACTTAGTACGTTTTTGGCGTTTTGTAGTGCCTCCTCAATTTCCGACACTGATGCTGCATCGATATTGTCGCGATTCTCGTTTAGCACCTTCTCGGTTTGGTAGACAACTGAATCGAGCTGGTTACGTGCATCAATCTGTTCACGGCGCTGGCGGTCTTCGTCGGCATGTGACGCAGCGTCGTTGACCATTGTTCCGATTTCATCCTGGTCGAGACCGCTGGACGATGTAACCGTAATCTTTTGCTCTGTACCCGTCCCGAGATCCTTAGCGGACACGTTCAAAATGCCGTTGGCATCAATGTCGAACGTCACCTCGACTTGAGGGACGCCTCGTGGTGCCGCTGGAATACCAATCAAGTGAAATTTACCCAACGTGCGGTTATCACTGGCCATTTCTCTTTCGCCCTGCAGGACGTGTATCTCGACACTTGGCTGGTTGTCCGAGGCAGTACTGAAGACCTCACTTTTACGGGTTGGAATCGTCGTATTTCGAGGAATAAGTACAGTCCTGACACTGCCAAGTGTTTCGATGCCGAGCGACAGTGGTGCTACATCGAGCAACAATACGTCATCAACCTCGCCAGAAAGCACCCCGGCCTGAATGGCTGCACCGATGGCGACGACTTCATCTGGATTGACTCCCTTGTGGGGCTCTTTCCCGAAGAGTTCAGTAATGAGCTGCTGCACCTTGGGCATGCGGGTTGAGCCGCCCACCAATACCACTTCATCAATCTCCCCAGGCTTCATGTTGGCGTCTTTGAGCGCTTGCTTGCAGGGTCCGATCGTGCGTTGGAGCAAGTCTTCCACAAGTTGCTCTAGCTTGGCCCTTGAAAGTTTCAGCGACAAGTGTTTGGGGCCGCTTTCGCCTGCGGTGATGTAGGGTAAATTAATTTCGCTCTCAGAGAGGCTGGAAAGTTCGATTTTTGCCTTTTCCGCAGCCTCTTTGAGACGCTGTAGCGCCTGGGTGTCCGTCGCGAGGTCAACGCCTTGGTCCTTTTTGAACTCGGAAACAATCCACTCGATAACACGTTGGTCGAGGTTGTCGCCCCCAAGGTGTGTGTCCCCATTAGTCGCTTTGACCTCCACGACGCCGTCACCTACTTCAAGGATCGAAATGTCGAACGTGCCACCGCCAAAGTCGTAAACAGCAATTTTTTCGTCGGCTTGCTTGTCGAGCCCGTAGGCAAGGGCGGCGGCGGTCGGTTCGTTGATAATTCTCTCGACTTTTAAGCCGGCAATCTTCCCGGCATCCTTAGTTGCTTGGCGTTGGCTGTCGTTGAAATAGGCGGGCACCGTCACGACGACCCGACCCACCTTTGTTCCGAGGTAGTCCTCGGCCGCTTGCTTCAATTTCCCTAGAGTCATCGCGGAGATCTCAGGTGGCGAATATTTCTTGCCGCGTGCCAATATGCGAACGTCATCCCCGTCTTTGATGACTTCATAGGGGACCATTTTCATTTCTTCATCGACTTCGCTGTAGCGCCGTCCCATAAAGCGCTTGATCGAGAAGACTGTATTTTCGGGGTTGGTGATGGCCTGTCGTTTGGCAACTTGCCCAACTAATCGTTCGTCTTTTTCGGTGAACGCTACGACCGAGGGCGTTGTGCGATTGCCTTCAGGGTTGGGGATGACAACAGGTTCCCCTCCCTCCATGACGGCTACGACCGAATTTGTGGTTCCGAGGTCGATACCGATGATTTTGGACATAATTTTCCTCTTGTTTTCACTAAAACGCGGAGTTTACGGGTGTTTGTGTGAGCGTGACAAACGATCTGTCACTCTCGTATTTTAGTTACTAGCGAGAATAAAATCTGAGTCGATTAATGTCAACCTAAAGATTAATAGACTTAGTCTTTTCAAGATAGATCATGCGGAGTTGGTAGAGCACCGCTACGACGCGTTCCTTTTCATCAGCGTCTAGATTGCCTTCAGTTTTGCTCTGAAGCATTCCGAGGAGATCAATCTTGTATTCAGCTAGTTCAAGATCCTCGATCATTTCACCGGTGCGAGGATCTGGTATTGCGCCAAGATAAAGCATCGCTTCGAGGTACATACCTTCAAGAAAAGCTGAAAAGTCCCGCGGCAGTTGGGCAATGTTTCGTTCAGGTGTATCGGTTGGTGGCTCTGGCTTCTCTTGGGCACTGGTATCCGGCGTCGATTCTGTTTCGGGTTGCTCTAGTTCCTCAGGTTTCAGAGTCTCCGCTTTTGGCTTGGTGTCCTCGCCTTCAACGGAGCCCGATTCCAACGGTGTACCATCGGCCGCAAATTTCCGGCGATCAGTGACCTTGAGTGTCGGCGGATCGTTTTCGTTATCGTTTTGAACTAATTCGTCTTCGTCCATCGGCCTTTCACAGAAGTGTTAAGGAATTTGCTGGCAGAGTGTAGAGGGCGAATCAATGCCCTGCAAATGGCCCGACGTGACTCATCGGGCGCGTTAGTATTTCGGCGTATCAGCTTACAGTGACTTCACGTACTTTATCCCTGCCTTCAGAAAGAGAAAGAGATTGTGTCAAATCGTATTGGGGTCGCCTTCGAACACCTTGTAGACATCATGAAAACTCTACGCGGCCCGGATGGGTGCCCCTGGGATCGCCAACAGGATCTTTATTCGTTACGTAGGTACATCCTTGAGGAAGCGTATGAGGTGGTGCAGGCGATCGATGATGACGACTTAGAAGCGCTCCCCTCCGAAGTTGGCGATCTTCTGCTACAGGTTGTTTTTCTTTCCCAACTGGCCGATGAAGGAGGCCAGTTCAACATCACCGATGTTGTCGAATCGATTAGTGACAAACTTGTTCGGCGCCACCCGCACGTTTTTGGCGAAGGCCAGTTGGATACTGCCGATGAAGTTTTGGTTCGTTGGGAAGCGATCAAACGCGAGGAACGTGGTGGGGGATCAGTGCTTGATGATATTCCCGAGGTGTTTCCGGCGCTTGTCCGCGCAGAAAAGCTTGGTCGGCGGGCCTCGAATGTTGGATTCGATTGGCCTAATGCGGCCGGTGCTCTTGAAAAAGTGCGTGAGGAGATTGTCGAGGTCGAGGAGGCAACAGTCAAAGCTGAAGGCGACGCTGAGCGGTCCTCAGCGGAAATTGAGGCAGAAGTCGGAGACCTTCTGTTTGCGATCGCTAATTTTGCCCGTCACATGGGATTGTCTCCGGAGGTCGCTCTCCGACGTGCGAGTGAAAAATTCGAACGCAGATTTCGGGCCATTGAATCGCGCATAGAGTCGGGAGAGGCGTCTAATCTTGAACAAATGGATGAGCTCTGGAACGAAGTTAAGTCCTTAGAAAAGGACCCTTGATTACGTTGGTGAAGGCCGGCGGCCTAGTTCGAATGAAGACGTTATGCTCGGTCCTGCTAATTGCGGGGTGCTGCGACCGCTGCAACGACTACGCCCAACAAGTACAGCACCATCATCGGAGTTGCGACGAGTAATTGGCTGATGCCATCAGGAGGTGTAATCACAGCGGCGATCACGAAGGCAGCCAGCACCGCATAGGGAAGCCAGCGCAGCATGCGCCGGGCTGTGACCAACTCAAAGCGAGCGAGCACGAAACTAATTAGAGGAAGCTGGGCAGACATTCCCATCGCTATGAGCATGCGTAACGCGAAGCGTAAATATTCTCGGATGGTTACCGCGTAACGGAATTCTTCAGCGACACCAAGAAGATATCGGACGACGAAGGGTAGCAATACCCAATAGCCGAACGCCAAACCGACTAGAAATAATACCGATGATGCGGCGACAAAAACGACTGCCTTCACCGCCCCACGTCCGAGACCCAGGGGCGCAACTATGCGCCAAAACAGAGACATGATGACTGGCAGGGCCAAGAGTAGCCCTAGCAGCAATGAGACACTGAAATAGATGATGAAGGGATCACTTAAGCTTGTGAATGCAAGCCGTGGGTCCCGAGTTGCGTTTGCAAGTGCTGTCGTGAGCGGTGCGGCCAAGAAATTGAACACCCGATCAGCAACGCCCCAGCCGGCCGCTGTACCTAACAGAAGAGCAGCCACAACCCATAAAAGGCTGCGTCGTAGCGCGTTGATCCGGCTGATCACATGGTCCCAAGTAACTATTGGACCCGATTGATTCGAGGTAGTGGCAGTGTCCAAGAGGAAGAGCTACTGTGATCAGAAGGGCAGAAGACGCCGGATTATAGCATCGGGCAAGAGTTTTCCATTATCCAGTTAATTGCTGCAAATGCGGAGGCAGTAGGATTGGCCACCCAGGAGCAGACTGGCCGCGGTGTCCTTCAAAGTACTTCTGCCACAGAGGCTATTGACATGCGTACTCCAGACGTCAGCAACCAACAACGGGGGCGAGGCTGGATCGAGGTAATCTGCGGAAGTATGTTCTCTGGCAAGAGTGAGGAGCTTATCCGCCGTTTGCGCCGTGCCGAGATTGCCCGGCAGAAAGTTCAGGTTTTCAAGCCGGGCATTGATGATCGTCTTGACGACAATCACATTGTGTCCCACAGTCGGCAGCGAATCTTGAGCCAACGGGTCACGACATCAACGGAGCTGTATGACGCAGTTTCCCCGGAGACTCAGGTCGTAGGTATCGATGAGGCTCAATTTTATGATGATGGACTGATTGACGTCTGCCAGCGTCTGATTACCGAAGGCCGGCGGGTAATTATCGCGGGGTTGGACCAGGATTACCTCGGACGGCCTTTCGAACCGATTCCGCAGTTGCTGGCGCTCGCCGAGTACATCACCAAGACGCTGGCAATCTGTGTCCAATGCGGGGCACCGGCAAACCATTCCCAGAGGCTTATTGCGAGCGAGGAGAGAGTTGTGGTGGGAGCTGATGATGTATACGAAGCACGGTGTCGAGATTGCTTCAGCCCCGATAGCCGCCAGTAGAAACACCCTTGTTTACATCAATCTCGTTATTGCATCACGCGATATGGTTTGCCGTGCATGCGTCGAGCCAATCCCCGGACGACACTATTGAAAATTTCTGAGGAATACTGGTCTCGACAGAGGAGATTACAGGGTACACCGAGTTGGGTTATGCGTCGTAAGGACTAAAAGGCGGCAACCTTAGCGCGTTGAGTTCATCGGTTCCCGAGAGCGATTTCACTGCGCTGCGCAGTCGGCTTTCGACATCGTTGGCCCTTCGGTCGACGGACCGAGCTTCCAAGTCTCCGTCTGCAGCGGCACGCTCAATCTCGTCGAGCTCTGCTGCGGCAGTAAGAAGACAGGACGCTACGGTCATATGGACGTTCGTGGCAGCAGAACGGCAAGCTGCTGAGACAACACGCAAGTGGGCTGATGCTTTTGGTAACCCCTTCGATCCTTGGTCCCCACGAAGATGTCTATGTTGATGTGTGCCTCTGTACTCTTCCCATGCCGCTCGAATCTCCTGCTCACAATAGAGCAATGAGTTGATACGATCAGGACGGGGTCCGGAAGCTGCAAAACGATCAAAAGCCTGGTTAATACCGCGCAAAACGATCCTTAGTGGGATACCGCTATCGTGCCAGGCTTCTACGAGACCCCAGTCCTTCGGTGAAAGTACCAGCGGGCCACCGCGTCGACGGCCAAAATGTTCCTCAATTCGGTTGAAATACTGCTCGTCCGCTGAATTCGACATTGCCTTAACTAAGGATTAGTTGGCCGTTGCAGGATGAATCCATTGGCCTGGGTTACGTTAGGAAAGTTAATCGTTGATCCAGTCGGCCACCGTTCCGGGGTCTTCTGTGGCTGGAGCACCAGCATCTAGCCAGTTAGCTACAGCTTTAGTGCAATCAATAATCGTTCTACAGCAGGCCTCATATACTCTTCTGTTACCGCCCATGGGGTCCGGTATCTTCATTGTGTCTGTCGGGTCACCACTGATATCTGTTAGTTGGTATGTAAGACTGGGCTTTGGAGCAAAGGCGCCCAGGAGTCGAATATGCGGAGCGATTCCAGGATCCAAGTCAGCGGCCCAGACTGCTTGACGCTGCGACATAACGAAGATGTAGTCACTATGTTGCAATACGTCTGCGGTCAAGAGTGAAGAGCGTTGCAACGATATATCAAGACCAGCAAGTTTCGCGATGGCATTGCAAGCTCCACCGGCGGGTGGGTCCCCCCCAACCGCGTGGGTCCCTGCGGAGATCACTTCCCATCTGTCGCTGGGAAGGTAATGGTGCAGGAGAGCCTCTGCAATCGGACTGCGGCATAGGTTTCCGAAACATACAGCGAGTACTGTTTTACGGGAGCGAGACCTAAGAGATGGCATGTTTGTCCGGAAAAGGGTGAGACTCTAACATGGTGGTTTCAGTCGTTAGCGCTGATTTCATCAGGTACAAGTAAACTCTTGTGGCCATCTTGCCCTTCTGAGATACAAGGTCATGTCCGTTCGACGAACCCACGAAGCTGTCCCAGCTGTGCACCAGACGATTTCAGTCCGTGGGGCCAGGGTACACAATCTGAAAAATATTGATGTTGATATTCCCAGCCAAAAGCTGGTAGTGATTACTGGTGTCTCTGGCTCGGGAAAGTCAAGTCTTGCGTTTGACACACTTTACGCCGAGGGACAGCGTCGCTACGTGGAGTCACTGTCAGCCTACGCCCGGCAGTTTCTTGAACGTATGAAGAAGCCTGCCGTTGACTCTATCGAAGGGGTTTGTCCCGCTGTTGCCATACAGCAAAAAGTGCCGCCACGTAGTGCTCGGTCGACGGTAGCGACCACCACGGAAGTTCACGACTACCTACGATTATTATTCGCCCGGGTCGGACAAACCGTGTGTCCCTCGTGCAACCAGGTGGTCTGTTCTGATACTCCAGCTGGAGCGGTCGACACACTTCTTGACACGGCGGCACACTGCCAAGTCGTAATCACCTTCCAAACTTGCCTACCACGCTCGATCAAAGGCCGAAAAACAGTTTTGCTTGGTTTATTGCAACAGGGGTTTCGGCGCCTCTGGCACAAGGGAGAGACGCTTGAAATGTCGGTCCGTTCTCTCCAGGACGTGGCGAAGGAACTTGGCAACGGCCCTGTAGAGGTCATCGTTGACCGTTCAATACTTGATCGAGACGCTCGTACTCGACTCATTGATTCTATGGAGATGGGTTTCAATGGGGGAGGGGGGAAAGCTAGGGCGTTCGTAATTGGCAATGGCGATGGTTCGTCGGTGACGGAGCACCCGTTCGACTGGCGGTTTCGTTGTTCCAGGTGCGACCTAGACTTTCTGCAACCAGAACCTCGTCTTTTCTCGTTCAACAACCCTTATGGGGCCTGTCCTGAGTGCAAGGGGTTTGGAAACATCATTGAGATTGATCTCGACAAGGTTGTTCCTGACAAAACGGCGACGCTGGAGGACGGGGCTATCGAGCCGTGGGATAAGGCGAGCCGGGGACGTTGGCGCAAACGACTGCGTGATTATTGCAATGAGAATGCAATCCCGATGGACATTCCCTGGCAGGACCTACAGGTTGGGCAACGCGAGGCTGTAATGGGAGGTTCTGATGGTTTCCCAGGAGTTCTCGGGTTTTTTGAAAGACTTAAGAAAAAGAACTATCGACTCCATGTGCGTGTTCTGCTTGCTCGATACCGCGGCTATGTCTCTTGTTCTTCTTGTAATGGTGTGCGGCTCCGGAGCGAGGCCCGGAATGTTCAGGTTGGCGGGATGATGCTAGGTGAAATTTTGGCAATGAGTATTGAGGATGCTGAACGATTTTTCCTCGGGCCTGATTTTTCGAAAGGAGATGACGCGGTTTCTGAACCGCTATTGACTGAGATTCGTTTTCGCCTAACTTACCTGGTTGAAGTAGGGGTCGGATACCTGACCCTGGATCGTCTTACGGGGACGCTTTCAGGGGGCGAGGCTCAGAGGATCAACCTGGCTGCCTGCCTTGGCTCCTCATTAGTCGGTGTGATGTACGTTCTCGACGAACCCAGCATTGGTTTACATCCACGCGACAATGAGCGGTTAATGGGCATTCTTCGGCGTTTGCGTGATCTTGGCAACAGTGTCCTCGTTGTTGAACACGATCGGGAGATGATCGAGGCGGCCGACCATTTAATCGACCTCGGCCCTGGAGCCGGAGAACAAGGCGGGGAACTTGTCTTCGAGGGAGCCCCTTGCGCGTTATTGGCGTCGAGTGGGTTGACCTCCGAGTACATGCGAGGTGACAAGAGTGTCCCAGAGCCTGCACGAGTCCGCCCAGCTGAAGGCTACCTCAAGGTGATTGGGGCCCGCGAACATAACCTGAAAGACCTCAACATCAAAATACCGCTCGGTGTGTTGTGCTGTATTACAGGGGTCTCTGGTTCGGGGAAGAGCACCTTGATCCACGATGTGTTGCACAACGGCCTACGCCAACGCTTGGGCCCGTGGAAGGAGAAGATAGGTGCCCACGATCGCATAGAAGGCGCGGAACAGGTTGCTCGCGTAGTAATGATTGATCAATCACCGATTGGCCGATCCTCGAGGTCGAATCCAGTTACGTACATCAAGGCGTTCGATGGCATCCGCGCGGCCTTTGCCAAGACACGCGAGGGCCAGGCGCGCGGCTTAAAGTCAGGACACTTCTCGTTCAACATTGCAGGCGGTCGCTGCGAGGCTTGCGACGGAAGCGGTGAAGTGGTTGTGGAGATGCAGTTCTTGCCCGATGTCAGCTTGCCTTGTGAAGAGTGCGAAGGCAGCCGTTATCGGGCCGATACTCTGGAAGTTGAGTATTGTGGCAAGAATATCCGTGAAGTTCTTGAAATGACCGTAAACGAGGCGAGACTTTTTCTCAGAGACCTTCCAGTGACGGCTAAGCGGTTACAGGTTCTGCAGGATATCGGCCTTGGTTACCTTCGCCTTGGTCAACCGTCGACCACTCTGTCAGGGGGTGAAGCGCAGAGAGTCAAGCTCGCCGCCCACCTTATCGAGGGTGCTGGCTCCGATACTCTCTATCTATTTGATGAACCAACCACGGGACTGCACTTCGACGATATTTCCAAGCTATTGTTCGCCCTAAATCGTTTGGTTAATGCAGGTGCGTCAGTTGTCGTTATCGAGCACAACCTTGACCTTCTGAAGACGGCCGATTGGATCATCGATATGGGTCCGGAAGGCGGTGCTGACGGTGGCTGGATCGTGGCTGAAGGTACCCCCGAAGATATTGCGGTAGCACCCCACTCGCACACTGGCGATTACCTAAGAAAGGTGTTGAAACTTTGAGGGCTAACCTGACGGCGAGAGACGATAATTATCGATGAGTCGTTTAATTGACATGCGCTCGGACACTGTCACGATGCCGACAGAGAAAATGCGTCGCGCTATGGCTCAAGCTGAGGTGGGCGATGACGTATTTCAAGAAGATCCAACTGTTTCTGCGCTAGAGGAGGAATGCGCGGAGCTCCTCGGTTACGAGGCCGCTTTATTTGTGCCCACGGGAACAATGGGAAATCAGATTTCCATCCATCTCCTTACTCGCCCAGGGGATGAAGTGCTTATTGAAGGCAGCGGCCATTCTTATGATTGGGAGAATTCTGGGATGGCAGTGATCTCAGGTGTTCAACCACGTGTATTGATTGGCGATCGGGGTGTCTTCGATGTTGATGATGTTGAGGAAGCATTGTTTGATCGAATGAAATTGCAATATCTTCGGGCGAGGGTCTCGCTGGTAATTATTGAGAACACTCATAACATGGCTGGCGGGCGTGTGTGGCCGCACGATCGGATGACTGAGGTACAAGAACTCGCACGTGCACGCGGTGCTGCGTTGCACCTGGATGGGGCGAGATTGTTCAACGCCGCGGTTGCTAGCGGTACTGCAGTGGCTGACCTTGCGGTGGGTTTCGATACTGTGATGGTTTCTCTATCCAAAGGACTGTGTGCTCCGTTGGGCTCAATACTGGCTGGCTCTGCTGGATTGATCGAGGACGGTCGGCGGGTCCGTAAGCTTCTCGGTGGCGGTATGCGACAGGTTGGCGTCGTAGCGGCTGCCGGTAGGGTTGCCATTGCAGAAATGATCGATCGTTTAGCTGAGGATCATGACAATGCCCGCCGCTTAGCCAAGGGGCTCACTGAATTGCCGGGTGTCGAACTTGCTTACGGTCATTGCGACAGCAACATCGTCATCATAGATGTTGCTGACTGTGGCGTTAGCGCAGAAGAAATTCGAAACCGGCTCAAAGAGCAAGGTGTGGTGTGCTTAAACCCTGGCTCTAATGTTTTGCGCCTGGTGACGCACGCAGCCATTAATTCAGCTGACATAGATTTTACGATTGGTGTGGCGCGTGAAGTTATCGGAGATTGAACCGATACACGGAATTAAAAGTGGGTTCCAACGCTCTCATCCTAGGAACCTAATTGGAAACATCGGCTAACACCCAGGCGGAAATTCACGAACCTGCTCGAGAAAGCCTCTCCAGTTCCGTTGTGTTTCGCACAAACTGTCGCCCCCGAACTTCTCCATGCAGGCATCCGCGAGGACGAGGGCCAACATCGCTTCACCAATAACGGCTGCAGCAGGTACGGCGCACACGTCGGAGCGCTGAACCACGGCCTCGATAGCCTCCCCGGTGTCAATTTCAACAGAGGCGAGTGGCTGACGCAAAGTCGAGAGAGGTTTCATGTACACACGTACCCGAAGCTCCCCGCCGTAAGTTACGCCACCTTCGGTGCCTCCAGCGCGGTTCGTGGGGCGCTCGTAGGTTCTGTTTTTTTTGTCAAAAGTAATGGCGTCATGCACTGCGGAACCTTGTTGGCCTGCGGCCCAAATGCCGTCACCGATCTCGACAGCCTTCTGAGCTGGAATCGAAATCATCGCTTGGGCAATCCGCGCATCAAGTTTTTTGTCCCACTGCACATGGCTACCTAGACCGACAGGAACGTTGCGGGCAACAACCTCAAAGACACCACCAAGAGTGTCAAGATTGTCGTGTGCTTTGTCGATGGCCTCCATCATGAGACGCGCGGCACTTTCATCCACACAGCGGACTGGTGAGCCATCTGCTTTTGCCTGGATTATTTCGAATGGTGTTCCAGTCGATTCAACTGCCGCCCCGCCAATTTGAACGACATGACTAGCGACCTCTACCTGAAAAGCACCAAGGAACTGTTTGCAAATCGCCCCAGCGGCGACACGGTTGGCAGTTTCTCGAGCGCTGGCACGCTCGAGAATGTCACGCAGGTCAGCGCGGTTGTACTTGAGCCCACCAGCAAGGTCGGCATGCCCGGGCCGCGGTCGGCTGACACGGCGTGGATCAGAGTTTCTCGTTGGTACATTGCCGCTTTCCGCTACGGCGCCACCCTCTTTTTGTTGTGCCGCGGGCCCTTCAGAACCCATGACATGCTGCCAGTTTGGCCAATCTTTATTTTCGATAAAGTAAGCGATCGGGCTACCCAGTGTTTGACCGTGACGCACACCGCCAACAATGCGAGCTTGATCGTCTTCTATCTTCATCCGTTTGCCTCGGCCGTAACCGCCCATTCGGCGCTTCAGATCAGCGTCGATCTTAGTTATATCAATCGGCAGACCAGCAGGTAAGCCCTCGAGTATGCTGACGAGCATGGGCCCGTGTGACTCACCTGCCGTTATCAAACGGAGAATGCGAAGGGACATCGATTAGAGTGGTTGAAAGTGAAAAATGGCGTTGAGAGCCAGTATACAGGGCCCTGAGGACGTCTGATCAGCAATATCGAGGGTAGATTTAGGGGCTTGTAAAGCCGTGGTGCTAGGAGCGCAGGGCTATAATCTGAGTGTTATGAAGGTTCTCAATAGCCAACAGATGCAGCAATGTGACCGTGAAGCGATCAACGACTACGGTATCTCCGAGTCTGTGCTAATGGAGAACGCCGGCGTCCAGGTCGTTGAGTCCATAGACGAGCACTTCGGTGATGGAGTGCCGGAACTAATCGCCGTAATGTGTGGCAAGGGCAACAATGGTGGCGATGGTTTCGTTGTGGCACGACACCTGTACGCTGCGGGTTCTTCGGTGAGGGCCTATCTATTAGGTTCGGCTGTTGACCTGCAGGGAGCCGCCGCTCAGAACCACCGCATCGCGGAGGAACTCGGCGTTGAAATCGTCGAGGTTCCTGACAATGAATCTTGGGAGAAGCATTCCAGTGACATAGCTGGTTTCGACTGTATCGTTGATGCGTTGTTTGGCACCGGAATCACGGGGCCGCTTCGTGGCCACTTTGGTTCCGTCGTTGAGGCAGTTAACGATTCTGGTTCCATAGTTGTCTCGGTAGACATGCCGAGCGGTTTGTCGGCTGACAGCGGGGAGGTTCTTGGTCCAACGGTCGAAGCGGACCTTACTGTTGCTTTCGCAGCGCCAAAGTTGTGCCATATTTTTCCACCTGCTTTCGACTTCATTGGCGAACTTAACGTCGTCGACATCGGGATCCCCGCGGCCGTGGTTGATGCGGTTGGAAGTACTATCGAATTGGTTACGCCAGAGGAATGTGAACGCGCGCTCAAGCCACGCTCTTTGGATACACATAAGGGTACCTATGGGCGCGTCCTGGTCGTCGCAGGTGCTCCTGGAATGGCCGGGGCAGGGGCGCTAGCGGCACGTGGCGCACTGCGGGGGGGGGCTGGATTGGTTACTGTAGGGGCCCCCGATTCTGTTTCTGGCATCATCGCAAGCCTAGTGATAGAGGCCATGATCAGGCCGTACGCGAGCGATGGAGACGGTCAGCTTGCGCTCTCTGCGAAAACGGGACTGTTAGCACTAGCTGAATCTGCCGATGTTATTGCCGTTGGTCCGGGTATGGGCACATCCGAGGAAACCCAACAACTAGTGCGGGAGATTGTGGTGGGGAGTCCGGCGCCGGTAGTTTTGGACGCTGATGGCCTAAACGCATTCGCTGGCAATCCTGAGGCGCTTCGAGGGGTAAAACCCCCTTGTGTCCTGACACCACATCCAGGCGAGTTGGCACGTCTGCTCAGTATGAGCACAGCGGAAGCTCAAGCTGACCGGTTAGCGGCAGTACGCTTACTTGCCGCTCGTAGCGGTTCAATTGTTATCTTGAAGGGGTACCGGTCGTTGGTGTGCCACCCGGACGGCAGGGTCGCGATCAACCCTACAGGGAACCCTGGAATGGCGACAGGAGGATCAGGTGATGTTCTTACGGGACTCTTAGCGGCTTTAATCGGCCAGGGTCTTGAGCCATTTTCCGCAGCACGATTGGGTGTGTTTCTGCATGGGGAGGCTGGTGATATAGCTGCTGAAAGAGTAGGAGAAATCTCATTGATTGCCTCTGACATCATCGAGGCGTTCCCCGATGCATTTTCTAGTTTCGAATTTGGCCCCAGAGGTGGGGGAGCATGAGGTCTTCCCGTGAGTTTGTGACCCGTAACCAGGCGGAGACACATGAAGTAGGACGAAGCTTTGGGGAACGACTGCATGGCGGGGAAGTTGTTTTGCTATTCGGACCATTGGGAGCAGGGAAGACAGTATTTGTTCGAGGACTTGCCGAAGGGTTAGGTCTGAGGCCCGAAGAAGTCCGCAGTCCCGCGTACACGCTTATTAACGAGCACCCAGGAAGAGTCAGTCTGTTTCATGCTGACCTTTACCGCCTCAGTCCCGACTCATTGGTGGATCTTGGCCTCGAAGAGATCTACGGTGACGGCCAAGTGGTTGCAGTCGAATGGGCAGAACGGTTAGAGGAGGCTGGTTGGGACATAGTGGACGCAGTCATAGTTGAGATTGACTGTCACCCCACTGAGGATGAGACTCGCATGATAATGCTGGACACTTTAGTGCCTCAAGTTAGCTGACAATCAGGTTTCAGAGGACCTGTGCGCTGGTTGTATCAGGGTTCTATAGAGCCTTCTACAGTTTAAAAATTTGGCCTCGGCGAGCGACTCCAAACCCCGCGTTGCTTACCAGCAAGTTTTCATGGCTGTTTGGGTCCCAGAGCGGGTTGGTATTATTTAGGTGGGTAAACCATATTTCTGGGTCTCCTCCCCGTTCGCTGAGAAGGTCGATCGAAGCTATCACCGGGGGATGAGGGACGTCGCCTTGACGTCGGTGGCCGAGCTCTTCGTGGCTAAAGAAGCTGCCATCGAGGAGAGCTGCGTCGCTGCGATCAAGCAGCTGTTCAAATGGAATTTTCCAACCTTCCCAAACGTCTGCGTCCGGAACAAACATCAGCGTTCGCTCTGGACCATGGATGAGGAAGCCGAGAGTGTCCGTGAATTCTTGCCGGTGCACGACGATAAAGGGCGTCAGGGCTAACGAATCGGTGAGAACTAGGCGAATCTCGGGTTGAAGGACCATAAGCTGGACATGGTGATTCTGAACAAGGGAAGCCCAGGGCTCGTTGTCGTTCAAATACGAAGCCATTGAAGGCGACACGTACAACGGCAAGCGGCTGGCGGCAGCGCCCTCGCGGCCGATGTGAATCAAGCCGGTGTAATGTCCCATATGGCCGTGGGTTAGAAAGATGCCATGAAGGTGTTCCTGGAGTGGGATCGAGGTCGTTGGTAGAGCTGTTCCGGCTGGGTGTGTCAGAAGCTCTCCCACCTGGGATGCGAAGTCTGGCGTTGCATCCAAGATAAAGCGCTTTCCGGCCAAGGGGTCCACGAGTCCGATGCTTGAGACTCTTGGTATAGGTCGAGCACCGCGTCGTACTGCGTTGCAGTTTTCGTTGAAACAATTAACTTGCGGTACACCGGCATCTTGGGCCGTGCCGAGGACAACGACGTAGGGCGATGTTTGCGTCGGTCGTAGCCAGGAGCTTAGCGGAGCCATAGAGACTGCTAGCGTTCCGCTAAGGAAGTGACGTCGTGTCAGGAGGTTACTCGACGCGATAGTTTGGGGCCTCTTTTGTAATTTGGACATCATGGACGTGGGCTTCCCGTAAGCCAGCAGTGGTGACTCGTACGAACTGGGCTTCGGATTGCATGGTGGCAATGTTGGCGCAACCGCAGTAGCCCATGCCGGCGCGCAGTCCCCCAATGAGCTGGTGGACGGTTTCGGAGACCGGGCCTTTGTAGGGGACGCGGCCCTCTATACCCTCGGGGACTAGTTTCGCCTCGTCGACATCACGCTGAAAATACCGGTCTTTGCTACCGTGTCGCATGGCCCCGACCGACCCCATCCCACGGTACGCTTTGAAAGCACGGCCTTGGTACAGTTCGATCTCGCCAGGACTTTCGTCCGTACCAGCGAGTAAAGAGCCGACCATGACGACATCGGCTCCGGCTGCGATTGCTTTGGCGATGTCGCCAGAGTACTTGACCCCGCCGTCGGCAATAACTGGGATGCTACATTCTTTGGCGATGCGGGCGCATTCAGCGATAGCAGTGACTTGCGGTACTCCAGCGCCAGCCACAACGCGAGTTGTGCAGATCGCCGATGGACCAATTCCAACTTTCACTGCGTCGACACCGACTTCAATTAGATCCCGTGTTGCTTCGCCAGTGGCGATGTTGCCAGCGATGACACTTATGCTGCCAAATTCCTTCTTGATCTCACCAGCGGTTGTGATTACTGACTCGGAGTGTCCGTGCGCCGTATCGACAACGATGACGTCGACACCAGCTTGCACCAAGGCAGCCGCCCGTTCTTCGGATTCTGGGCCAACTCCAATGGCTGCGCCAACGCGAAGACGACCAAGGTTGTCTTTAGAGGCGTGGGGGTAGTCGATTGCTTTCTGGATATCTTTGACGGTGATTAGGCCCTTCAAATAGCCTTGGTCGTCAACCACTAGAAGCTTTTCAATTTTATGCCTTTGCAACATTTCAGCGGCCTCGTCCATCGTTGTACCTGACTGTACGGTGACGAGATTGTCTCGTGTCATTAGCTCCTCAACCCGACGGTTCTGATCATCTTCGAAGCGCACGTCGCGATTGGTAAGTATGCCGACGGCTTTGCCCTGCGGGTCAGTGACCGGGACGCCAGAAATCTTGAACTTTGCCATCATCTCCAGCGCTTGGTGGATAGGCTCAGCCGGACCGATGGTAATCGGATCTACAATCATCCCGCTTTCCGATCGTTTGACCTTATCAACTTCGTCGGCTTGTTCTTCGATCGTCAGGTTCCGGTGGATGATCGCAAGGCCGCCTTGTTGGGCCAGGGCGATCCCCATACGTGATTCAGTGACCGTGTCCATCGCAGCCGACAGCAAAGGAATTCGAAGGTTGATCTCGGCAGTCAGCTGAGTCTCGGTGTCTGCTTCTGAAGGCAGCACACCAGAGCGCGCGGGCACGAGTTGGACGTCGTCGAAGGTAAGAGCTACCGGCAGGTTCTCGGTGAGCATCCCGGCTCCTGTATTGTGCGTAATTGCCGCACAGTACAACACCGGTAAGATTTCGCAAGCCTATACGGCTAACGACCGCAACACTTTTTGTACTTCCTGCCGCTTCCACATGGGCAAGGACTGTTGCGCCCCACCTTTTTGTTCTGGCGGACAACAGTCTCGGTTGGGGACGAAGATCCGCCAGCGGCCGCCGCGACGCGCTGAACTCGTTTAGCTTCCGCCTGCTGTTGGGCAAGCTGGGCCTGGCGCTCTTCTTGGCTCATCGGCTCAAGTTGGAAAGCGTAGCGAACTACCTCTCCACAGATACGCTCATGAACTTCTTGGTACATTTCAAACGACTCGCGCTTGTACTCGACGAGTGGATTACGTTGTCCGTAGCCACGGAGGCCGATGCCTTCTTTTAGTCGGTCAAGAGCGTAGAGATGCTCCTTCCAACGCGCGTCTATGACCTGTAGGCAGATCCAGGTTTCGAATTGCGTTATGACCTCACCGATACGGTCAACCTTGGTTTGGTAGTGGTCCCGAATCGTTTCCATCAATTCCGTGCGAATGTCCTGGATGCTGTCCTGATCGAGGTCCACTGTGAAGTCTTCCCGGCCAAGACCAAAGAAATGCTTTAACTGCGTTCGCATCTCATCAGTTTCCCAGTCAAGCGGATCTGCCTCCGGGTCGAAGTGCGTATCTAGTAGCCAGTCGAGGATGTCTTCAGCTGTTTCCAACACGAAACGGCGGGGAGCCGTTTCATCGGTCATTTGGTCATGGCGCATTGCGTAGATCGCTTGGCGTTGCTTCTCCATTACATCGTCATATTCGAGGAGATGCTTGCGAGTCTCGAAGTTGCGCCCTTCAACTTGTCTCTGAGCACGTTCGAGCGCCTTGGTAACCATTCGGTCTTCTATAGGCACGTTTTCCTCCATGCCCAGGCGGGCCATCAAACCTTGTAGTCGGTCCATCCCAAATATCCGCATGAGATCATCTTCAAGTGAAAGGATGAACTGCGATGATCCTGCGTCGCCCTGGCGTCCAGTACGTCCACGCAATTGATTGTCGATGCGGCGGGCCTCGTGCCGCTCGGTACCGAGTACATGCAGGCCGCCAAGTTCCTTGACACCGTCGCCGAGAACGATGTCGGTCCCTCGTCCTGCCATGTTGGTAGCGATGGTCACCGCGCCTTGCTGGCCGGCCAGCGCCACAATTTCGGCCTCCCGCTCATGGTGTTTGGCATTCAGGACGACGTGTTTCACGCCCCGTTTGCCAAGCATCTTGGAGATCTTCTCAGATTTTTCAATCGAGGTAGTGCCGACCAGAACTGGGCGGCCTGTCTCATTTTGTTCGGTGATTTCTTCAACCGCAGCTTTCCACTTTTCAGATTCGGTACGGAAAATTACGTCGGGCAGCTCGTCGCGGATCAGCGGCTTGTTAGTGGGTATCTCCAGTACGTCGAGGTCGTAGATTTTGTGAAATTCTGGAGCCTCAGTTATAGCCGTACCCGTCATGCCGGCGAGTTTGTCGTACATTCGGAAAAAATTTTGAAATGTGATCGTAGCGAGAGTTTGATTCTCTTGCGCGATC
>PVBE012053308.1_pt1 | contig 70461 bp, 65 predicted proteins | sample 1631181 | NCBI WGS metagenome assembly PVBE01 (sample SAMN08397723, study PRJNA350692) | Marine metagenome, whole genome shotgun sequencing project. | isolation source: water | place: Pacific Ocean | collected 2012-04
GTATTGGGTCCAGCTACGATCGGAAACCTCTTGTGCACGGAGATACTCATCGAGAGTCGCATAGTTCCCACCGTCCGGGAACTGCAGATCCGGTGCCATATCTTGGGGGAGTATTGTGGCGCCGCACCGCACTAACGATTCTCTTACGCTACTAGTACGGTCAGGGCTTAAAAAATACCGGTACAATTCCGGCAGTTTTTCCAATACTACGGTTGAGGTAAGGGAGTTAAGTTCACTCCCGATTACAAGAAGATCGACATTTTCGGAAGAGGCGATTCTAGCCGCCCAAAGAACGAATTCTCCATAATTGCGGAACCAGGTCGATACATCTTTTCGGTCAGGCCAAATAGTTCCGTGCCAATGGTGACGGTTCGAAATGTCGCCTTGCTCAAGCGCGACACGCAATACTAGGGTCACGGCAAGTCCCGCGTCCTTGGCCATCTTAATGTTGGCAATAATGCCGTCCCCATCTCTGTGGAATATCAAATCAGGGGAATTCCAGGCCTGCTGACGCGCGTAGATTGTTAACTGGATAGTATCGAGGCCTTGGGCCAATAATCCATCCATCCAGGCTTGGGTGTCCTTTTCATCAACCTGAATTCCGCCGGACATAATTGGCACATGAGGTCTATCAGCAGAGGGGAAACATCCGGCCACGCTAATACATATCAAGAGGCTGCTAGCAACCAACGACAACTGCCATTTGGATAACCCGTTGGTAGGAAGCGGTGGTTTGGATGGAATTAGATCTTTCCACCTGTATATAAAACTTTCCATAATAATCGTTATCCAGAAACGCTCGAATCCACTGTTTCTTCTCTTATACTTCGGTACCGCTCTAATGTAAGGGATTTTCAAAAAAGTACATCAGTGCGTCTGGGTAGGGTCCTGTGGCTAACATCCTGATCACAGATTCACCACATTCTCAAGGAAGTTTCGATAGGCTATTTACAGTCCAATTACAATGTAGAGTTGGAACGGTTAGAGCATATGAGGATGTTCAAATCATACGATCAAAGCTTATCTTGTAAAAAGAACTTTCAAGACCCTCAGTTTTTTAACCAACTTTCTTCACAAGAACTCATGATTGATTCGAAGGGGGCTCACTGTGACGAGTAGACGAATATTGGCCCTGTTCTGCGGTTTGCTGATTACTATTTCCGGCCTGAGCGCCTATGCCCAGAACTCCAAACAATCCTATGAAACGATGCGCCTTATTCGCCGAGAAAAGATGGATCTGATCCTTCCAGGCGCGATGCGTGACAACAATGTTGATATGTGGATCCATGTTGTACAGAGTGCGAACAAGGATCCACTCGCCCTCGACCTCGGTGGATGGTTTGAATACCGCGCCTGGGACCCCATCGGATACTACATATTCACAGACCGAGGCGGAGAAGGAATCGAAAGAATCATCCTGGGAGGCGAGGACGAGGAGGGTCTCTATGACATTTCCGGGTCCGGCATGGAATTACTTCGCCTCGTAGAGGAACGCGATCCACAAGTCATTGCTGTCAACATGTCAACTTCCCTTCCGATTGCAAACGGGTTGTCACATACAGCCTATTTGAGCATGACAGACGCATTGGGAGAGAAGTATTCAAAGAGAATTGTTTCGGCCGAAAAAGTGATTACCGACTTCAGAGTTCGAAGAGTCCAATCGGAGATTGTTGCTTTTTCGAACGCGCTTGAGATTCAACGGCAAATCATGGAAGCAGCTCTGCGTCGGATCAAGCCGGGGATCACAACCCCTGAAGACGTTGGTTGGTGGGCTGCAGATCAGCTTCTGGCGCAAGGTATCGGACCATCCTACCAAGCAGCAACGCTGTTCCTCCCCTACCGACCAAACGGTGCGACCAATGGTGTCTATCAGCCAGGTGCATTCATTTCATGGGATATGGGAATCGGCTATTTAAACTTCGGCACAGACATCAAGAGAAATGCATATATTCTCCGGGACGGAGAGGAAGACCTGCCCGAGGGGCTCAAACTTGCATGGACACGCGGGATGGCGGCGAGAGAAATCTTGCGAAAAACATTCAAAGTAGGCAGAACCGCAGGAGAATCTCTGGAAGCAATTGTCGTCGCACTGGAAGCAGCCGATTACGTGCATACACCTTCAGACGACAGAACTTCACAATATCGAGATCTGGTGAGAGCTCTAGGCGATGACAGGAGGTCAGGGTTTTCGATCGACTTCCATGCAACGGGAAATACGAGCGTGGGCGACGCTACAGCAGGCCCATCGATGGCGGCTTGGCGATCAGCAACCGCAAATATCATGGTCCAGCCAAACTATATTTTTGCCCTGGAGTTTGAGTTGAACACGTGGGTTCCGGAGTGGGATAGGCGAATAGGAATCAATTTCGAAGACAATGCCATTGTTACAAACCTTGGCGTTGAATACCTGAGTCCAATAAACGAAGACATCATCATAATCCGCTAGCTGGAGCCCACTAGGACTGAGGGCACAGTTCAATGCCGGGCAGGTACCAGCAGCTTCTCCCCTACCCTGATCATTGTGCGGTTCCCCATATTGTTGGCGTCTTGAATTGCGCGAACCTGCGTACCATACCGATTAGCAATGATTGTCAGATTCTCACCACGCCGGACGGTATGGGCAGTAAACTCCGGTTCAGGAACCTCTAAAACGATGTCAAGAACGGTTCCCGGCTCAGGCAGTTGCTCGTCCCAGAGTTGATTGTCTCGAATAATCCGCCAGGCGGAGGTCTCGAACATGGCGATGAGATCATCTATCGATTCACCAGTTGCCACGGTGTGTTCGGCTTGCTCGGGCTGCTCAGGCAGTTCGTCATCGTACTGATCCTGTTTTGCTTCCCATTCTAGAGGGAGACGCAATTCCATTCCTGGCGGCAACGTTTGTAGGTGCCAGATCTTGTTTTCCTCGCGCAATGCATCCAAGGCCACATCAAACGCGAATCCAACGGTGAAATAATTGTCCCCTATACGGCTCCGATAATAGATAGAGTCATCGCGCACTTGGTAAAGGTTGGTGCTTAGCACTTTTGGGTAGGCAATCAGATACCCCGGAACAAGCTTTCGAATGCCGATATAAGGGTTATAGAGTCGCAATTGAACAAGAGGGACGCCAAGCCGCCGCGACACTGCCCACCAATCATCATCTTCTCGGGCTACCTCAAGGAGCAAATCACTAGCATGGCGTCGAATGGGCTCTTCATAAAGTTTAAGCATCATCCTGTAGTGACCCACCCCGATAACGTACTGAAGGGATTCCAAGCGCATCGGGCGACTCCGGCCTACCGTGCCAGGGCCACCGTTATATCCAGCGAGCGCATAGTCCTCTCGGTCGAAACGTTCGACAAGTTGTGCCAGGTACTTAATGCCCGCCTCGATGTTGTCATCCACGCCAAGAGCTCTTTGGGTCGCCGGCATAACTTGAAAATAGCCTTCGGCACCCGCCCAAGAGGTGAGAGCAGCATTTCCACCCGACTCGTACAAGCAGACCGCACGAGCAAGATCATAGTCAAGTCCGTAGGCCCTTGAGTGAAAACCTATCCGTTCTTCAATCTCCATGACTTTTCTATAAAGCCCAAGGAAACCAGGCGACAGATCATTAAGTTCCAGGGTTTCCGGATCAAGCACACCTGTTGGCAATTGCTGTGCCATCAACAGCGACCCCGACAAGAAAAAGGTCAATACCAAGACACTTGCAAATTGGACACCGCAACATCTGGCTAACATGTAAATCTCCACATGAATCCGAAGGACGATATTGTTTATAGCAATCCCCCGACCTGCCCTGCAAGCAGCCAACCTAATTGCTATCGGGGGAACACGATCCATGTTGCATGCATTACTGGGCCGAGATAAAGTCCGGTGATCAGGCAAACATGCCTGCTCCCACCCCAACCTTGCGACTAATAACTAGCTTTCTCTTGCTATGTGTTCGACGCCCTGGAAGTTACTTGGGGGACTTGCGGTCCTAGCAGGCTCGATGCTTGCGCTATTGCTCGTTGGTCCCATTGCTCTCCCAAAACACTCCGCCACAAATCCTTCTGGAATTGACGCCACGGCTCCTCACCCGGTGCCAATTCTGCCAGAAGCGTGGCCTCTGTCCCTTGCTGCGGGTGCGGCACGTGTTGTTGAAGGCACCTTCCGCCTCGGAGACACCTTCGGTAATGTTCTGAACCAGGCGGGTGTTCCCGGAAGACTAATTGATCAACTCGCACATGCTGTTAAACCAGATTTTAACGTCCAGCGCATACGCTCGGGGCGAGCGTACAAAATCTACTTCACACCAGATAATGAATTGGTACTGTTTCGCTACCAGCGCAGCGAACAGCAGACGGTCTTGGTTGCCAAAGGAGCAAGCGGTTGGCGTGCCATCGAGATAACTATCCCCTACAAGATTCGCCCACGGTTTATTCAAGCTAAGGTTCTTGGCAGCCTTGAAGGAGCGCTTGAAGCGACCTCAATAGGTCGGACGGGCGCCATTCGACTCGCTCACGAACTTGCTGGAATCTTTGCCTGGGACATCGATTTCTCAGCCGACCTTCGTGTCAACGACAATGTCAATTTAGTCGTTGAGCAACGTTTTCTTGAAGGTAGATTTGTTGGGTTTGGTGATGTGCTTTTGGCCGAATTGAATATCGCTGATCGTGTCTATCGAGCTGTTAGATATCAGCGGCTCGGGGCTGCGACAGCTTACTTCACGCCAGTTGGCCAATCACTCCAACGTGCCTTTCTACGATCGCCCGTTGACTTTACTAGCATTTCTTCAGGCTTCTCGCATCGCCGAATGCATCCGATCCTCAATATTGCCAAGCCTCATTACGGTATCGACTACGTTGCTCCTGCAGGTACGCCAGTCCATGCGACGGCCACAGGAACCATCGCCTACGTTGGTCGTACCGGGCAGGCAGGGAACCACGTCAAGATCCGACACGGCGGTTCTTACACTAGTCACTATCTCCATCTCTCTCGCTTTGCAGACGAAATCAAGGTTGGCGATTCAATAGAGCAGGGCCAGGTCCTCGGATACGTAGGTCGGACCGGGCTAGCAACCAACAATCATCTCCACTATCAGCTCGATCAAAGTGGCACATTTGTCGACCCTTTGAGGATCAATCTTCCTGCTGGCGCACCCTTGGCCGACGAGTTAATGCCCGATTTTATTCGGCAACGAGATGCCTGGATCTCAATACTGCGGGAGGGGCAAGTCGACCGTCCACTCGTCCTCGCAGGAAGCGGTGAATAAAACGCTTCGACCTTTAGCCACGGTTCTGGGGCTCAATCGAGCGAGACGGTAAACTCTCGCCATGCGCTCATTTGCGCTCACTTGTGAGGTCCTCAGCCGCCTCGACAGTGTCGAGGGTAAGGTGCAGTGTGCCGCTGCCTATTTGATTTCTCGTCCCATCGATGAAGTTTGTCTAGCCGCACGCTTTCTCTCAGGGTCTCCCCTGCCCCACGGCACCCCTCCACCAAAGGTCGGTGTCGCGAGCATATCCGCAGTGGTGGGGGAACAGTGCGGCCTTTCCGCAGCAGTGGTACGACGGCGAGCCGTGACCAAAGGAGACTTGGGAACCGCGGTCGAAATCTTGCTTGGCGCCATCCGCCCGCCCGACACTGGTGCTTCTGGCAATCTAGCACTAAACCGCGTAGCCCAGAAAATTTCTGAGCTTGGTATTTATAGTCCTGAAGGACGTGCGCAACGCCTACGACAGCTTTACGCATCAGCAGATCCACTGGAAGCCAAATACCTCACTAAATTGCTAGTCGGCTCGCTCCGTACCGGCATGCAAGCCGGCAGAGTCGAAGAAGCCATAGCTTTAGCGTTCAACGAACCACTTGAGAAGGTGCGTCGTGCCCACATGCTGATTGGCGACATTGGAGAAGTTGCAGAGAGAGCATGGCATCACAAACTGGCGAACATACGTCTACTACCATTCCGCCCTGTGCACTGCATGTTGGCCCATCCGGTTGCGGACACTGCAGAAATTCTGGAACACCTAGCATTGCCTGCTATCGCCGAATCCAAACTAGATGGCATTCGCGCTCAACTGCATGTGTACCGAGGGCAGTGCCGGCAATATGCACGCAGTCTAGAAGAAGTTACACACCTTTTCCCAGAACTGAACGTCGCTGTTGAGATACTTGACGACGATTGGATCCTGGATGGGGAAATCGTTGCATGGAAGGAAGGGCCCCTAGCTTTCGAAAAGTTACAACAGAGGCTCGGCCGCCGCCAAGTTCCCCTAACAATGTTGCTCGATATTCCAGTGATCTACCACGCATTCGACGTGTTGCGAGCATCCGGACAAGATTTGATAGACGAGCCACTAAGTGCACGAAAAAAGGTACTGGAAACTGTCCCCAATGTTGGTGCGGTTTGCCGCATTGAGCACGACGCTGTCACGACACCAGAGGCCGTCGGCACCTTGCTTGAAACAGCGTTTAAAACCGGCCTGGAAGGCGTCATCTTCAAGGATCCAAACAGCACATACCATCCAGGCTCCCGCGGACGTGCATGGCTTAAACTTAAGCGCCCGCTCGGCACACTAGACGTTGTCGTTACAGCTGCACAATATGGACGTGGGAATCGGGCCGGATGGCTCTCTGACATGACCTTTGCGATTGGCTCCGAAGACGGAAGGCTTGTCGACATTGGAAAAGCCTATTCCGGGCTAACTCACCCCGAGATACGTTCATTAACTGAACACTTTAAGGCAACCACATCTAAACGTTCAGGCGACGTACATGTCGTTCAACCAACTGTGGTCTTGGAGGTCGCCTTCGGTGGAATTCAACGGAGCAACCGATATGCCAGCGGCTTTGCTCTAAGATTTCCACGGATTGTCCGTCAGCGGACGGATCTCGGGCTGCATGATATTGACGACGTTCGACAACTCGAGAATCTATACAAAACTCAAAAAGGACGTCGATCGATATGAACAGTCCTACCGATCACCTTCGACAGTCGATGACTGGAGCGAAATAGCCCGAGCACACACTTATTCCTATGACTTCCATCGTTGCAGTTATCGGCAACGCCGAACCTGATCCCACACGTGACAACGTCGCTGAACAAGTGGGTGTGGCCATTGCAAAGGGCGGCTGGGGATTAGTCTGTGGCGGGCTTGGGGGCGTCATGGAAGCCGCGAGCCGCGGTGCCCACTCAGTGACTAACGGCACTGGCCCCCCCATTATCGCTATTCTTCCAGGCGTTGACAAAGCTGCAGCAAATCCATACGCGGACATCACCATCCCCACCGGCCTTGGCTATGCTCGCAACCTCCTAGTTGTCCTGGCCGCAGATGCGGTCGTCGCTGTTGGCGGCCACAGTGGTACGCTCAGTGAAATAGCCCATGCTTGGCAAGCAGGGAAGCCAGTGTGCGCCTTTACGGGCACCCCTGGGTGGGGTGCACAGCTGGCCGGAGAAGCGTTGGACCAGAAACGAGCAGACCGAATTTTCGAGATAAGAACAATAAAAGAGCTCGAAAATTGGCTAAAAAAAACACTAGCCACGTAACGCTTCTACTTCATCGGTTAACGGGCCGATGATTTCCATCAGGTCAGCTACGATACCGTAATCGGCATATTCAAAAATTGGTGCCCGCGGATCCTTATTAATAGCGACTATAACGTCGCTATCCCGCATTCCAACCACGTGCTGAATTGCACCCGATATCCCAAGGGCCAGGTACAAACGCGGACGAACCGTCTTGCCGGACGACCCTACTTGGAGTCCACGCGAAAGCCAACCATGATCAACTAATGGTCGTGATGCTGCCAGTGTTCCTCCAATTGCCTTAGCTAGCCTCTGAACTGAGTCCAAGTTCTCTTTACTACCCACTCCCCGACCAGCCGCAACAATCACGTCTGCCTCGGTAATATCCCCTACGACTACCTCTGCTTCATCGAATTCTCCGACTTTCCACCGAACCGCATCTACATCGATTTCAACAGAAAGCATCTCCACCGCAGCGTCTAGCCCACTAGATTCTGGAGCTTCGAATGCCCCGCGCTGACAGGTTGCCACTTGTATCCCTGGCACTATGCTTCGCTGCGTTGCGATCAGTTTCCGCCGATAAACCAACCGCTTACCGACAAACCCTGCCCTCCACTCCACGTCAATGCAATCGCTAATCAATCCGGTGCCAAGCCTGCTCGCTAACACAGGGGCTAAATCACGACCAAGGAAGTGTGAATGCAGTGTGAGAATCGCTGAAGGTTGGCGCTCCAAAGCCAAAGGAACAATCGCCTGCGCATAACCATCCGGAGTAAAGCTGGCCAGGGCGCTGCTGCTCAAGCTGATGACCCGGTCGCACTCCCCTGAAATCTGTTCGGCCAATCCCGCTACTTCGTCACCGCAAACTACCGCAACTGCCTCACCATCTAGTCTGTGAACCGCCCCAAACAACTGCAACGAGTCATTGTCCACCTCGCCACCGCGATGTTCGACAATGCACCATACCTCGCGGCTCATAGAACCTTGTCCTTCGCCCGTAGCAGCGAGACGAGTTCACTAGCGATGGCTTCGGAACTGCCTTCTATCATTTGGGCTCTCTCGCGTCGAGGAGGGTAAGAATACTCGATCGTTTCAACCAGCTGAGAGTCACCTATATCAAGATCGGAAAGTTCCAAGCGAACCAGATCCTTCCTTTTAGCCGCCATAATCCCCTTGAGGCTCGGATAACGTGGCTCATTAAGCCCGGTCTGTATGGTCAGTACTGCAGGCATCGGCAGATCCACGTCAACAAAGTTGCCGCCCTCCAGCTCACGGCGAACATTCAGAACACCGTCGTTCCCGACTTTGACACTGATTACCATGGTTGCCGCAACGTAACCTAGCTGTTCCGCCACCAGCACTCCAACCTGTGAGCCTCCGAGGTCGTTACTCTCGACACCAGACAAGATAAGGTCTGGTTGGACCGGCTTGAGTACATCCGCTAAGACTTCAGCGCTCAAGAAAGCATCGCCCATCGATTCCTCTACGGGAACGAAGATGGCATCAGTGGCGCCCATAGCAAGCCCCTTCCGGAGGCTTTGGACCGCTTCCTCAGGGCCAGCACTGACAACTGTTACCTCAGCGTCATATAACTCGGCCATTCGAATAGCCTCTTCAACCGCATAAAGATCATATTCATTTAGCTCGTAGCGAAAATTGGCACACTGAACCTCCCCATCACTGCCTAGCCCAATCCGCGACTCAGGTTCCACCACTGCTTTCATTAAAACAGCTATCCGCACGCAAACCTCCTGCTAGACCACTATCTCTGGTTTGAGTCTGACGACAGAGAGGAACCCGACAAACTCGTTGACAATCTTGTCGACCTAAGACTCAGCCTTTCCTCGTGCCTGTGTCCGCAGCTTTCTCCGACGCACCGCGCGTTCATGGATAGCTTTCTCATCAGGAGTAGAGGGAACCAAATCCGGAACTTCGACTGGAACGCCGTTCTCAATAGCAACGTATACCAACCGGGCCGTTGTCGTTTGTGAAGTCTTGCCAGTAACTGGATCCTCTCCGGCCACATCCACTTTCACTTCCATCGAAGTGCGTCCGGAACAAGTTACCAGGGCCTCAAGCACAACAAAGAAACCTTCAGGAATTGGAGCATGGAAGACAATGTGATCAATCGCTGCAGTAACGACCAATTGACGGGCATGACGCGTCGCTGATATTCCACCGGCAATATCTATCCAGTGCATTAATCGGCCGCCTGATAGTGTCCCGTAAGGATTCGTGTCGTTTGGCATAACTAGCTGAGTGATTTGCACATACGATTCATGCATCTGGCGTTGATCTCTTCCAGTATTCGCCATCGTCAGACCTGTATCTCCATGAGATCGTGAGCGAGTTCGACTTGGAGAAAGAGTGACCTCGCTTCTTCAAGCAGCCCATTTAGCCGCTTGCGACTAGCATACCGCTCTGAAAAATGGATGAGCAGAAGGTGCTTTGCACCAGCATCTAAGGCCATCTGCGCCGCCTCTCGTGCCGTGCTATGACCTCTCTCATTTGCTTCGAACGAAAGATCCTCGCTATATGTAGAATCGAAGATCAAGAGACCAACACGGTGGGCAAGCTTTAAAGCGCCTTCACAGGGCCGCGTATCTGGACAGTAAGCAAGCGCGCTTCCCGACCTAGGCAGGCCCAACACCTGCGACGGGTCTACGACAGTGCCATCAGGCAGTTCAACTCGCTCACCACGTTGCAGCGCTCCAAACAGAGGGCCTTCGGGAACTCCAAGACCAAGGGCCGTTTCCACATCGAAACGACCAGGCCGTTCCGCCTCCTCAACGCGGAATCCAAGGGTGTCCCTTCCGTGATGCTCAAGCAGCTGACACGAGACCGTACACCCACCCATCTCAATCACCGACCCTCCAGTCGACTCGATTGTTTCCAAGTGATAGGGAGTCCTTAGACCGACAGTCTCTTTCGCATATTTGATGATCTTGCCCAGCCCGGGTGGCCCAACGAGAGTAAGGGGCCGCTCTCGCCCATGCAGGCCAAGCGTCTGCAAAAAACCTACTAGGCCGTTGACATGATCGCCATGGGTATGGGAAATGCAGATCGCGCGCAGTTTGCCACGCCGCAACCCTGCCTTGAGCCATTGCAATTGAGTCCCTTCCCCGCAATCAAAGAGAAAGATGTCTCCTTCGCGCTGGACGGCGACAGAAGTGGTGTGACGCTGAAGCGTGGGCAGCGTAGCTCCGCTGCCAAGTACTGTAACGTAGAACATAACAAACCGATGGTACTACTCCATCTCAAACGCAGCAGCAGAACTTGCTTCAATCTAGCCGGCCTTTAACAGACAAAGCTAGTGATAGGGTTTAACAAGCTCCCAAAAGGCCTTCGTGATATGCGCGTCAGCATCATCATCCCAATTCTTGACGAAGCCAGTATTCTGCCTAGATTGTTTGAAAACCTGCAAAGCCTGGCGGCGGAGATAATTTTCGTTGACGGAGGAAGTACAGACGGCTCAACAACTCTAGTGTGCGACGCTGGCTATCATTGCTCCGAAGCCTCAGTCGGCCGTGCTATACAGATGAATGCGGGTGCGGCTATCGCAGGTGGGGACATCCTTCTCTTCCATCATGCCGACAGTTTATTGCCCCGCGGTTGTTTGAACAGCGTCCGCCGCGCAATCGAAAACGGGTGCGTGGGTGGGAGCTTTCGTCTGCAACTTGACACTTCTCGGCCACTCCTTCGGGTAGTAGGCTTCATGATTACACTACGAAGCCGGCTAGCCGGTGTTTCCACAGGCGATCAAGGAATGTTTTTAACCCGCGCTGCCTTCGACGAACTCGGCGGGTTCACTGAGCAGCCTATATTTGAGGATGTCGACATGAGTCTCCGACTTCAGAGTATTGGCCGTGTCTGTCAACTTTGCCCACCAATGTTGACTTCATCGCGGCGATGGGAGACTCAAGGGGTTTACAGGACAGTTTTTCGCATGTGGGCATTGCGCGCGCTTTATTATGCAGGTGTAAGCTCCAAGCGATTGACTCGGTACTACGGAAATTCAAGATGATGCCCATTAAACCTCAGGCGCCTGGGAGATTGCAGTCGTTTCGTCCCCCTCCCCCAACACTAATTGTTTACGTGCTTCGTGAGCTTGCGGGGCCGACGCTGATGGGTTTCGGGCTTTTTACGTTCATTCTTTTGATGAACTATTTACTAACTCTGGCTGAACTTATTTTTCGAGATGGAGTCAGTATTGCTGACGTTAGTCGGATCTTCCTATACAGCGTGCCCCAAATAGTCGTCCTAACAGTTCCAATGGCCGTACTCGTCGGCGGGCTTGTAGCCTTCGGACGCCTTTCTTCCGATGCTGAGATTATTGCCATGCGAAGTGGAGGTATTAGCCTCTATCAACTTGCCTCCCCCATGCTCATTGTTGGCGCAGCCGCGGCGCTCTTGAATCTGTACCTGAGCCTTCAAGTTCTGCCATGGGGGAATAATGAGATTGTTCAACTTCGCTGGCGTCTGATCAATTCTCGGACTATTGCTGGCCAAATACGGCCCCGCGTATTCGAAACTCGATTTCCCAATTTCACGCTGTACGTTCAAGACCTCGTCGGTCCCGAACGAAAATGGGAAGAGCTTCTCCTTGTACGGACTGATCAGCCTACTCCACAAGTCATTATGGCCAAATCAGCCCAACTGAACTATGACGAAGAGACCAGGGGGGCTTGGCTAGAGTTATTGAACGGATATACCTACCTGGGTGGGGATACCGAGCAAGACTTCACAGTAGTCACCTTTGAGTCCCAAGAGGAACTCCTCCGCGATGAATCAGGTTTCGATGCAATCGCACCTGTTCAAAAAGATGAGCGCATGATGCAGCTTGGGGAACTCAACGTCAAAGTTAGGGAACTCGAGCAAGCCGATCTGCCGTATGCAAAATACCAGGTGGAGATCCACAAGAAATTTGCTATCCCCATCGCTTCCTTAGTGATGGCACTCATAGCGCTCCCTCTAGGTGTTTCAACAAAACGCCATACGAAAGCCACCGGATATCTCATTGCAATCGGCGTGATTGCCATCTATTACCAGTTTATTGAGAATGGCGAGAAGTTTGCCGAGGAAGGTGTGATCTCAGCCTGGCTAGGGATGTGGATGGCTAACATCCTCGTTGGTGGGGCGGCTCTATTTATGCTTTGGAGCAAAGCACGTGAGAAAGACTTCGGAGTATCGGATCGCATGCTCCGATGTCTCGACTGGTTCTATGGGAAAGCAACAAGGATATGGGCCACTCGGGGGCGCAGAAATACCCCTCGTCGCAAATCGCCAAAAGCTTCCGTTTCGTCGGGAATCATTGTTCACGGTATTAGAGGCCGCCGTTTCCCACGAATTCTGGACCGCCTTGTCCTTGCCCAATTTGCACGGATTTTCCCAATGGCACTTCTCGGGCTCGTTGTAATGTGGCTCATTGGAGAATATTTAGAAAGGGCTGATGATGTCTATTCAGCCGGAGCAAGTCGCTGGGTAATTCTCGAGTACCTCGCATTCCAGCTGCCACTCATCCTGACAATGACGATCCCAATCGCGACCATCCTGGCAGTGCTGATCATCTTCAGCTTGATGAGCAAATACAATGAAGTTGTGGCTGTTCTGGCTGGGGGCACGAGTGTCTTTCGCCTCGCAGCACCAGTATTAGTCCCTGTACTTCTCCTCACCTGTATTCAGTACGGCATCTCCGACTACATTGTTCCCTATAGCAACCAGCGAGTGGCACAGATCAAGGTCCTCCTGGAACTCACCGGTGGCAACCCACATTTCACCCCAACTCAAGGCCATTGGGTTCGCGGCGAGGGCAGCTATATCTTTAACTACGCCGATTATGACCCGCACCAGATGCGGTTCCAGGGATTGCGTGTGTACCACCTGGACCAAGAAGAGTGGCGGCTTACTCACGTCGACTATGCGAGACAAGCACGGTGGGAGAATGGCCACTGGCTCGGAACCAATAACTGGCGCAGAGACTACATCTACGACCACCAGAACAAGGTGTCATCTCCCGAACTATTAAGGCTAGAAAGTACTGTGCTTTCAATCGAAGAAGGGCCCCAATATTTCGACATTGAACGACGCTTGCCCGAACAAATGAGCGCCAACGAGTTACGCCAGCACATCACAAATCTTGAAACACGTGGTTTCGATGCGGGCAAATACAAGGTCGATCTTCAACAGAAGTTTGCTTTCCCGACAATAGTCTTTGTTTTGGCAATGGTCGGGATCCCACTTGGTTTTCGAATGGGTCGACAAGGAACCCTCTCGGGTATCGCGCTGGCGCTCGCCCTGACCATGCTTTTTTGGCTAACGTTTGTCTTCTTCCGCGCCATCGGGGCAGCGGAGATCCTGCCCGCCATACTCGCCGCCTGGGCACCCCACGCCATATTCATTGCGCTCGCGGGATACATCACGGCAGGGCTACGGACGTAGCCCGATGATGCAGATTTAGCCGGAAATAGCTGCAGGCATGTCGGATGCGGCCAAACCAAGATCACTGTTCAACTGATTGACGTTGCGCAGTTCTTCCCAAGTAAAGCCTGGCTCCTCGCGACCAAAATGCCCATATGCCGCCGTCTGACGATAGATTGGACGCCGCAGATCTAAGTACTCAATCATCGCCTTCGGAGTCATGTCAAAACTATCTCGCACAACTTCAATAATTACTTCTTCGCTAGCCCGTCCGGTCCTATGGGTATTGATCATGACAGAGACCGGCTCGGGCACTCCTATCGCGTAAGCAACTTGCAGGGTTAGCCGCTCCGCTGCACCTGCCGCGACGAGGTTTTTTGCGACGTGTCGCGCCATATAGCAAGCAGTGCGGTCAACCTTAGTACAGTCTTTCCCTGAAAACGCTCCGCCACCATGTCCCCCAACACCACCGTACGTATCGACAATGATCTTGCGACCAGTCAAACCGCAGTCGCCCTGAGGACCGCCAGTAACAAAACGGCCAGTTGGATTGATGTGATACACAATGTCACTGGCCGACGGCGTGTCTGTATCGGCAAGGACCGGCTTGATCACATGCTCCTCGATGTCCCTATGCAGATCAGCTTCGCTCACTTGCGGTCCATGCTGGGTCGAAATTACTACAGTATTGATCGACTTCGGCCTATGCCCTTCATATCCGATTGTTACCTGCGACTTCCCGTCCGGACGTAAATAATCAACTATCCCATCCTTGCGTATTTGGGAAAGTTGGCGAGCAAGCCTGTGAGAAAGCATGATCGGGAGAGGCATAAGTTCAGGGGTTTCAACGCTAGCGTAACCGTACATCAGACCCTGGTCGCCAGCGCCTCCGGGATCTACTCCCTGGGCAATATCGGGCGACTGGCCATCTAGAGTAACCATGACTGCACAAGTCTCACTGTCGAACCCAAACTTTGCACGTGTATAGCCGATATCTGTAACGGTTTCGCGAACAATACTGGGGACATCAAGAACCGCGTCAGTAGTGATCTCTCCAGCAACCACGACTAACCCAGTGGTCACCATGGTTTCACAAGCGACACGACCCATCGGATCAACCGACATAACAGCGTCTAGAACGGAGTCCGAAATCTGGTCAGCGATCTTGTCCGGATGACCCTCAGTAACCGACTCGGCTGTAAGTACATGGGATTCCTGATTTGACATAGTCCAATAGGTCGAAAAGGGGAAAGAATGCGCGCCAAAGAAGTCTGCGCAGAAAGGAAATCGGCCCGGAAGTTAACACGCACCTAGCGGGCAGTCAATTGGCGAAATTCCTTGAAACCCTATCTCAGAGCTGGTTCTCAGCCAACCATGCTTTCACAAGTTTCCGCTCAACCGAAGCATTCGGTGCCTTTCCATCCAGCTTCGAGACTCGTAATCGTTCTAGGATTTCCCCCACTATAGGCCCCTGAGGAACACCCAGTTCTCTTAACTCCAAGCCATCCAGCTCAGCCGTCACACCGTGGAGTTCATCAAGATAAATCCGTACCATTTCAGCCTTGGCACTATCAATACCTGCTATCGAAGCCCCAACGAGAAGCGCGCCCTGATCTATGCCACGAAATTCACGTTCGACCATGCTATTCAGCGGTTGGCCAGGTGAATCTAAAAGGGAATCAGCTGCCCGTTTCCAGGGCGCCCCAGAATCAATCAAAGGGCGGCGTTCTTCCCGACTGAGCTTAAGATGCCGCACAAGATCCCAGCGCTCTGTCGATGACAATCTTTTCGCGCAGCAACCCAAAACCATCAACCACCCCTTAGGCTTAGTCACTAGAGACACTCCACTGCTGGCTACCTCCCACCACTCAATTAGATCTTGAAGTCCTTGTAGGGGTTTTCGCTGAAACCGCAAGCCAGGGTGCACTATTGGCAATACTCCTTCGACTTCAAGTCGACTCGGACCCTGCATTGGCGATTCTGTAAACAAAAGTCGTAGTTCCTTGCAAACCCTTTCACCCGACACAGTGCCAAGGCAACCCCCAGTAATAGCCTCATTCATCCACTCCTCACTCTTATCCTCAATCTTGTAGCTATACCGCACGGAAAAGCGTAATGCTCGCAGCACGCGCGTCGGATCGTCCGCAAACGAACGCGGATGCATTGCCCGAATGCACCCAGTCTCCAAATCCGAACGGCCATCGTGAGGATCTATGAAGGCCCCGAAATCAGACTCGGAGAGGGAAATCGCCATCGTATTGATGGTGAAGTCACGTCGCGCAAGATCATTTTCAAGGTCACCCGGAACAATTTGTGGCAACTGTCCTGGCCGTTTGTATTCTTCGCGTCGTGCAGTGGCAACGTCGACCCGAAAACCGTTAGCAGTCGTCACAACTGCCGTCTGGAAAGCATGGTGGCGAATCAGGCTCCCACCGAGTTCACGGGCAAGATCTTGAGCCACGCCCATACCATCGCCCTCAATGACAACGTCTAGGTCAACCTGGTCGTTACTGAGTAACAAATCTCGGACAGATCCGCCAACAAGAAAGGCTCGTCCACCTCTTGTGACAGCCATCTGCCCGCAGCGATGCAACCAGTGTCGCTTTTCCGCGTCCAGTCCGTCTAGTAATCGGCTCATTCCCCACTCATGCCCGTGGATGGTATCGATCGTAAACCCGTCGGAGTCTTTTTCGGTCGACGTGGGTATAAATCTCTGTGGTAGAAATATGGACATGCCCAAGCATCGCTTGAACAGCCCTGAGGTCTGCATCCCCTTCGAGCAGATGGGTCGCAAACGAATGGCGAAATACGTGCGGACTCACCTTGGCAGCCTCTATCCCCGCTGAAGCCGCGTAACGTTTGACACACTGCCCAAATCGCTGTCGGGTCATAGATGATCCCTGTTGAGTAAGAAAGAGTGCTGGTTCATTGTGGCGCCTCGAATGGACTGGTCGCCCCTGCTCCATATACTTCACCACCCATTTTTGCGCCTGCTTCCCCAAAGGCACTAACCTTTCCTTACCACCTTTGCCCCGGCACCGAATGAAACCCTCCTCGAACTCCAGATCAGTAAGCCTTAGGGAGATAAGCTCCGTGACCCTAAGGCCGCTGCCATAGGCTACTTCCAGCATCGCTCGGTCGCGAACGCCGGCTGGTTTTTTTGTGTCCGGCTGGCACAGGATGTCTTCAATTTCCCTGCGGCTTAGGGATTTAGGAAGCCTACGGGGAGCGGCTTTTGCGTTCACCAGTTCTGTCGGGTCATCTTGAAGGCGGTTCGAAGCAACGCAATACTTGTAGAAACCTCTTAATGCTGACAGGCCACGCGCAACCGACCGTTGACTGGCACCAGCTCTGACAGTCGAAGCGCATCGCACACACAGCCCGCCCTTCGCCTCGGTTCTGTCCAACGTTGTCCTGCAGGTTGGGCACCAATCCTGTCCCCGATATGACAAATAGGCTCGAATCTCATTAGGCGTAGCCGTGAGCGGCGAATGCCCATGTTTGGCTAACCAATCCCCATAGGTTTTCAGATCACCAAGGTAAGCCTCAACGGTATTAGGCGACCGTCCAAGCTCAACACTCAGGTGCTCCTCAAAATCGTCTAACCAACCACCGAATTGGGCTCCTTTGGACGTCATCCTTTCATCCCGTCAGCCGTGCTGATCCAGCCCGGCAGCTCAACTTGAATCTGGCCCACTTCAAATTCCTATAAAGGAAACCGCGAGTGCACATGGCAATATGTTCGTTCTTGCCACCTACACACCTTTTCGAGCTCGCATTTGGCGCAGTTCAGTTAGCTCTGGAGCACGCATCAGCGCAATAGCCGCTAGGTAGGTCAAAATGCCGATCCCAATTATCCCCCCCAATGCGAAGACCCGCGTAATGATTGTCGCACCTGGGTCACCCATTAGGGACGATCGAAGGCCCCACACGACCCAACCCATTACTGCAGAAGCAGCCGCGAGCCTCGCATAACTGACCAATAGGCTGCTGCCACCCATGTTCCCAACGCGGCCCCGTAACAGAACAAGAAGGGCGCCGACGTTGATGTAAGCGGCCAAGGAGTTCGCTACAGCGATCCCGGCGTGACCAAACCACGGTATCAAGGCGAAGCAACCCAGCACATTCACCACCATAGCGACCGCTGCTATTTTCACCGGTGTGCGAGTATCTCGCATAGCATAGAACCCCGGTGCGACAATACGAATTCCCGCGAACGCCATCAGGCCAACACTGTATCCAGCGAGGGCTGAAGCTGTCATTGATGTTGATTCCGACGTAAACGCGCCATATTGAAATAGGACACTGACAATCTCTTTCCGCAGAACCAAAAGGCCGACAGATGCTGGGATAGTAATCAAAGCCACCTGCCGGAGCGCAAAGTTCAGCGTCAATAGCATCTCGTCATTGTTGCCTTGCGCTGCTTGCCTAGACATCACCGGTAAAACAACGGTGGCGATGGCTATTGCGAACACGCCAAGCGGCAGTTCGGTTAACCGGCCCGCCAAAAAGAGGCCCGTGATGCTACCTTCCGCCAACCAACTTGCGAGTGATTGCCCTACCAAGATATTGACCTGGGTAATCCCAACTCCGAAGAGGCCTGGAATCATTAGCGCTCCAATTCGTTTCAGAGCCGGATCGCCAAACAGGTTCTCGGGCCGAAATCTCATACCCAACCGCCAGCCATGCGGAACCAAAGACAACCACTGCAAAAAGCCACCGAGCACGGCGGCCACAGCCCATACATATATGGACACACCGGTCCAGGCCATCACAATCGCTGAACCAATTAGAGTTAAGTTGAAGAAAATTGGGGTAAACGCCGCTGCTGCAAACTGGTCCCGGGAGTTAAGCAGCGCCATTAGTGCGGAGGCTGCGGAGATAAAAATGAGGTAAGGGAATGTCACCCTCATCAGGTTGCTGGCAAGTTCCCAAGCTTCTGGCTTCCCTGGAATTAGGATTTTCTCGACCAGGAATGGGGCAAATAACATACCGAAAAAGGTAAGGACAGAAGCAGCCCCAGCAATGGCGAGATGAAATCTATCGGCGAGCTTCCAAAGCCCTGCCTCTTCGCGGTCCTCCGCCTCATGTTCAAAAACTGGAATAAAGGCAGCGGCTACGTTTCCTTCTCCGACCACCCGACGTAAAATATTGGGTAGCCTAAAGGCAGCGACGTAGGCATCGCTTATCAATGTTGCGCCAAAGAAAATCGCGAAAACTTGGTCTCGGACTAATCCAGCCACTCGGGAGAGCAGCGTGATTCCGGCCACCGTTCCCGCGGATCGAAGTACGCGGCCCCTCTGTGCGTTTCGGGCGGCGGATGATTGACCCAGAATAGATGCCGTCTTATTCTTTTCTCTCATCTTCAATCGGATTTACTCAAAATGCCAATAATTAAGTCTGCTAAGAAGCGGATGCGCCAAAATGCTCGCCGTCGGTCGCGTAACCGTACGCGCCGAGCAACTCTTCGCACCTCGATACGCCGGCTTCACGAAGCCATCGAAGCGGGAGATGGCAACGTCATCCAGGCCCAATGGGTCCAGACCCAGAGCCTTATTGACCGCACGGCAAGGTTCGGAATCATCCATCCTAACGCGGCCGCACGGACCAAATCTCGCTTAGCACGCAACATTCAGCGGGCTTCTGCGAGCTAACCACGCTCTTCTTAGGCAGCGCAAATGCGTCTGCAAAGTCCTTCAAGCACACCCCTACTTCCCGGGCCGCGCTGTATCTTCACTGCCACGTCGGACTCCGAGCACCTCACTAGCAAATCTTCTAAGTGCGCCAGGTCGGACCCTGCGGCCGCTTTAGCGATTACTTGCCGCTGATTCCACCGTCCCCCAAGTTGCGATAACAATTCACGTTTGGGGCAACCACGGACAGAAAGATCACACGCCGTTATGAGTTGGCGAACGACCCAGCTCACCATCGCAAGCAGTCTGACCGGTTCCTCCCCATCATCCAACAACCTGTTCAGTACCTGCACCGCTGCTACAGCCTTCTTCTCAACTAACGCGTCCGTCAGTTCGAATACAGAATGCGTACGACTCCGACCAAGAAGCTTCTCCAAATCATTGGCTGACATGGGCTCATGTCCAGTCGAAAACAGTTCGAGCTTGTCAAGTTCCTGGCTAAGTTGCTGAAGTTCAAAGCCAACCATCTCAATAAGATAGTCGATCGCATCGGGAGCAATGGAGTACCCACGTGCATTGGTGGAACTCTCAATCCACCGCCGCACCCCTGCCGTGCTCTCGATTCGATGGCAGTTGATCTTCGTCGCACGCTTTGAAAGCAGTTTGGCTGTGGTCCGACGACTATCAAGTGTCGGTGCCTCAAACGCCAAACAGGTCGCACCAACGGGGGAATCAAGATACTCGGCCAGAAGCTCCCCGTCGGCCGCCGTCCCAGGCTCGAAAGAGCGGACAAGTACTAGTTGGCACGCTCTGTCCGTTGCCTGTAAAAACAATGGCAACGACCTTGCAGCATCCAGGAATTCGGCCATTTTCCCAGCATTGCCGTCAATCTTGTGAAAACCTAAATTCGATTCGTCGTCGCCACAAACAGCTTCCCTGAGAGCTTCGATTGCCTTGTTACGAAGAAATATTTCCTCCCCAATAACGAGGTACACAGGGTCGATATCTCCACGTTTCAGGGAACGGTTCAACTGCCTAAAGCTGATGCCACTACTTTGCGGTGCTCCGTGCCGAACCACCTCAGAATCCTTCTAAAATGCTTGACACTACCGTGCGGGCAAATTCTTCAGCGATTTCATCCACCGCAACATTGCTTAAATCACTCAAAGCAGTTGGGTCGGCCTCAATTTCAAATTCCTGGCGAAAATAGAACGAGTTGTTGGAGTAAAGAATTTCATTCTGCACCAGGTCTCGGAAATTCACTTGGGCACGAATCTGCACTAGAAAGTTGGTGGCCTCCTCATCGGGATTCAGCCCAATTGGAGTCACGTCAAATGCAGTGATAGTCCCCGTGAGTTCAGCGTTGGCTCCAGCGGCGTCAGCTACCATCGTAAAGTCCCCCCGAGACACGAACTCACGGGTTACCGCATCTGTTATCCGAACCTCTACTTCGAACCGCGGCGTCGTGTTGGCAAAAGTCGGTATCGCTACCGTCTGGATATAATCTGGCAGAAAGGAGCCTGTCCCGATCAAGGAGTAACCACAACTTGCCATGCTGCAAACCGCCAGGGCCAGCAATAGATTGACAGGAGATCCATGGCGACGCATCTGCGCACAATACCCGCTTATACCTTTCCCACCACGTCCGCTCATCCCGTATTCAAGCTGACGATTTTACCCGGCACCACAAAGCTTCGAGCAATCAAGCGTCCCTTCACATGCCTTGCTACGTTGGAATTTTTTAGTGCTTCAGCCACTAGTGCATCCTTGTCCTCTAGGCCTGCGGGCACCTCAATGCTCCCCCGTACCTTGCCATCCACTTGAACCGCCATACTCACACTTTCACGTGCCAAAACGGCAATGTCGTAAGTCGGCCAAGCTTGATCGACAACATAACCTTCATGACCCAGCATCTCCCATAACTCCTGTGACAGGTGGGGGGCGAATGGTGCAAGCATGACGACCATCCGTTCAAAGACATCCCGATAAACCCACGCGGCCATACCTGCCTCCGCAACCGGAACCGCTGCAGTTGCTGCATAGCATTCGTTCAATAGTTCCATCAGGGCTGCAATTGCAGTATTGAAGTGCAACCGCTGGTCAACCTCCTGGGTAACACGGCGGGTTGTCTCGTGTGCTTTACGGCGAAGTTCGAGGAATGGCTCAACCAGATGGGTCCCCTCCCCGGCCCCTGAAATTCGCTCTAGCGCTTCGTGTGATCCCTCAATCAGAGAAAAGGTGCGGTTGAGGAAACGTGAGCACCCTTCAATACCTCCCTCGTCCCACTCGAAATCTCTTTCTGGGGGCGCTGCGAAGAGCACGAAGATTCGGGTAGCATCGACACCATACCTGCTAACCATCTCTCCAGGGTCGACGACGTTGCCTTTTGACTTCGACATAGCGGTACCACCCATCAGCACCATTCCCTGCGTTAAGAGCCGAGTCACTGGCTCCCGGATTGAAAGCAAGTCGAGGTCCGCCATTGCTTTGCAGAAGAAGCGAAAGTACAAGAGGTGGAGTACAGCATGGGTAATGCCACCGATATAGATGTCGACTGGGCCCCAGTAGTCAGCATCACCTCGATCATATGGTTGCCTGGAATCGTGCGGGGAGAGGTAGCGAAGGTAATACCAAGAGGAGCAGACAAAGGTGTCCATGGTGTCTGTTTCACGTTTCGCCGGGCCACCACAGGTAGGGCAATCCACGTTCACAAAGGACTCGACACGGCCTAGTGGTGATCCACCAGCCCCAGTAAACTCTGCTTCTTCTGGAAGGGTTACCGGTAAATCCTCATCAGGCACAGAAACAGTCCCACAATCAGGGCAATAGATGACTGGAATGGGCGTACCCCAATAGCGCTGCCGTGAAACACCCCAGTCCTTTATCTTGTATTCAACCGCCGTTTCGCCAAAATCTCCGGCATTGGCATCCTCAAGCATCTTCTGCTGCGCCGCCTCGGACGTCATACCTGCGTAATCACCACAGATTGGCAAGAGGACCCCATACAGCGATGACGCCTCTTCCATCTGATCGGGCTGGTCAACCCATGCGGGAGAATCTCCCTCCCCAGGTCCGATTACCGGACGAATAGGCAAACCATATTTTTGAGCAAACTCGAAATCCCGCTCGTCGTGCGCTGGAACCCCCATTATCGCTCCAGTGCCGTAATCCATTAGAACAAAGTTCGTAATCCAGATTGGCAGACGCTCTCGATTGAACGGATTAATAGCGTAGTAGCCAGTAAAGACTCCAGCTTTGTCGCTAGCCTCCCCTAGATTTTGCCGGCGGGGCATTTTCTCAAGCTTGTCGATTGCACTGGCAAACTCTTCGGGGACCTGCTCAGAATCGGGTCCCGGGCCGTTTTCACGCCACCTCTCCGCCAATGGGTGCTCTGGGGCCAAAACCATAAAGCTTGCGCCAAAAATCGTATCGATTCGGGTAGTGAAGATCACGAGCTCTTCGCCACTATCCTCGACATCGAAAGTGACCCGCGTACCGCTACTCTTGCCGATCCAATTGCGTTGCATGGTGCGAACGCGCTCAGGCCAACCATCTAGCTCATCCAAACCATCTAGCAACTCGTCGGTGTACGCCGTAACCCGGAAAAACCATTGAGACATGCGACGATCTTCAACGACCGCACCACACCGCCAACATAGATTCTCCTCTACCTGTTCGTTAGCCAGTACCGTCTCGCAAGAAGGGCACCAATTGAGCAGCGCATCTTTACGATAAGCAAGGTCGCGCTCTAATAGACGAAGAAATAACCATTGGTTCCAGCGGTAATACCCGGGTCGGTGACTCGCAATTTCTCGCTCCCAGTCGTAAGCGAATCCCATATCCTGGAGCTGGCTACGCATGACCTCAATGTTTTGCCGAGTCCATATAGCCGGGTGGGTGTTGCGTTCGATGGCAGCGTTTTCTGCTGGCATGCCAAAAGAATCAAAGCCCATTGGGTGCATGACATTAAAACCGTGCATTCGACGGTAACGAGCAATAACGTCGCCAATCGAATAATTACGCACATGCCCCATGTGAAGTTTGCCCGAGGGGTATGGGAACATCTCAAGGCAGTAATACTTCTCGTTGCCATCACTTGCGGTCATACGGTAGACGTCGTCCGCCGCCCAATTCTCTTGCCACTTTGATTCGATCTTGCCAGGGTCGTACTTCATGTCTATGTGTTGTTTATGTCCTTAGGTGCTTGCTCATACCGTCAAGTACGCCGTTGACAAAAGATCCTGCGTCGGGGTCGCTGAAACGTTTAGCGAGTTCAACCGCCTCATCAATGACCACTGCCGAGGGCGTTTCTTCTTCGTAGACAAGCTCATAGCCACCGAGCCTTAAAATACTCTTTTCTACAAGTCCAAGTCGATCCACGCGCCAGTGGCGTGCGTGCTCAGAAATCATTGCGTCGATCTGTTCCACATGGGCGACAGTACCGAGCACCAATGAGGCGGTAAAGACAATACGATCAACAAGTACAGCCTGGCCATCAGCTCTTTCTAGCCTGCTAATTCCCACAAGGATCGAGTTAGTGCAGACGCCTGCGTTCTCAAGTCGTACCCTTAAGTCTTCCGGGATTTCACCAGCCTTCTCTACATCCGCATCTATAAGGTTGTAACCCTCACCATTTCGAATGCGGTCATGGGTTCCCCAATACCCCTGAAGGATAAGTTCCGGGGCTGTCCCCGTTATCTCCCACTGGTATAAACACTGGATCGCACTCTCACGAGATTTTCGACGCCGGCCCATTAGAACTACTTCCTACTGAGATCAATGAGAAGGGGTTATTTCCGGATGCCCCTCTGAAATTAGCGAAAAAAGGTTCACCATCTCGATAGCCGCAATAGCGGCCTCGGTGCCCTTATTCTCCTTGTTGCCTCCCGCGCGCGCCTCTGCATGCTCCCGTTGTTCACAGGTCAAAACACCCCAAATTATGGGAGTGCCACTGCCTGTCGCCACTTTCTGGATTCCATGGGCAACAGATGAACACAAATAGTCAAAATGAGGGGTTTCTCCTTTAATTATTGCCCCAAGACAAATTATCGCGTCGAAACGCTTGTCAACAAGACGTGCCGCTGTCATGGCCAATTCAAAAGACCCAGGGACTTTGTAGACGACAATATTAGGACTCGAGGCACCATGAGCCGCTAGTGTCGTTTGCACGCCGTCCAAGAGCGATTCCGTGATATCAGCATTGAAACGGCTCACAACCACCGCAAAGCGAAATCCGACAGCAGCTCTTGCGTCCAGGTCACTATTTTCCTGAAATTCGCTCATTAATCGAGTTTGTCTAGTATCTCCTGTAGAAGCCATACATTTTACAACCTACCGCTGGTATCGATTCACATTGGCATTGTGTTCCTGCAGCGTTCGGGAGAAAGCGTGCGAGCCATCATTGCGCCCAACAAAATAAAGATAGTCTGTCTCAGCAGGATATAGCGCCGCGACAATGCTAGCTTCCCCCGGATTGCCTACTGGTCCTGGTGGCAGGCCAGCAAATCGGTATGTGTTATAGGGCGACTCATTATCAAAGTCACTCCGCCTTATGTTGCGATCGGTACGACCGTCCAAGCGCAGTGCATACAACAAAGTCGGGTCACATTGAAGCAACATCCTGCGTTCTAGGCGGTTGTGATAAACCCCCGACACCAGCGCACGCTCATCCGATTTGCCAGTCTCTGCCTCAATTAGAGAAGCGATTGTCACCGCATCTCTGACTGACAAGCCTGCCGTCTCGGCCTGTGTGACCGTTGGAACCATCCACGCCCGCCGAAATCTATCCACCATCATCTCAACAATGGCAGCCGGTTCCATTTGACGCGAAACATAATAGGTGTCCGGAAACAAGTAACCTTCTAGGTCCTTAGCCTCAGTATCAAGATCCGAAATAAGGTCTGCGTTTCCGGTCGCCTCCCAAGCCTCTGCGTATGAACCAAAGCCTGCCACCGAAAGTACCTCGGCAACTTGCCACCGGGTAAAACCCTCTATTACCGTTATCTCGGTCAGCAATACCCGGCCTTCAACTATAAGTGCGGCCACCTCTCGAATACTGGATGACCCTTCGAACCGGTATGTCCCTGTATGTATTGAGCCTGCAGTTCCGTTCCATCGCATCCACAAACGCAAGGATCGGGCACTCTGAATCAGACCTTTTGCTTGAAGCACTTGGCCAACCTCGGCCGCCGATTGGCCAGGCTCGATCGTCACATCTGTTATCGCGGCTACATGGCCAGAATATGGAGTGTCGAGTACCGCAATCGATACGCCAGTGATTAAGCGAAGAGCGATATAGGTGCTAAGTCCAAAGAAAATCGTAGTCTTGCGACAACAAACTGGGGTCACTGGCCGTCTTCCCATGCCTTGGTTCCAAGATCAGTCGGTGCATCCACCTTTTGTCGGTCCAAAAAGCTCTGCAAGATTATCGCAGCCGCGATGCGGTCAGTTGCCCCTCTTCGCTTCTTCCGTCGGACTCCTGCCATAACCAGCAAGCGCTCAGCTTCTGCGGTTGTGAGGCGCTCATCCCATAGCTCAACCGGCTTGCCGAGATCGACCCGAAGCTGTTCCGCAACAAATTCTGCTTTGCGTGCTTCTGGTCCATGCCTACCATCCATTCGCGTCGGGAGTCCGACAACGATACCAACCACGCTTTTTTCCGCCACCAACTTCGCTAGGGCTTGTATGGGTGGCGCCCCTCCTTTTTCCGCGGAAAGAGTGGTCAGGGGGTATGCGATCCCTCCCGCTTCATCCGAAACCGCAACACCGTAACGACGCTGCCCAATATCAATCCCCATCCACCTCATTCGGGAAACCTATCACACCCTTCAACATGAGAGATTCGTGCTAGATTTGGTTCTTCTTGTTTGCAATTCACTGAGTTTTCCATGTACCTAACCAAACGCCAGAAAGAAATCCTTGACTACATAAATAGATATGTTGACGAAAACGGCTACGCTCCAACGCTAAAGGAAATCGGCATCGGGTTCGGACTCTCGTCGCCTGCAACCGTGTACAACCACATTGAATTACTTGTACAGAAGGGGTACCTGAAAAAGACTCCCCATCAAGGGCGCGGCATCGAGCTCGTAGACGGAGATCCCGTGCGGACCATCGAAGTACCAATCCTTGGTCAAATTTCAGCCGCACGGATAATCCAAGCAACAACCGCTGGCGAAACCGTCAATCTCCCCCCCGATTTCATTGCCCGAAAAGCAAGTTATGCCCTTCGCGTGCTTGGCAATTCGATGACCAATGAACACGTCTGTGATGGCGACCTGATTATCGTAGAAGACCGAACAACAGCAGAGGATGGCGAGATGGTCCTTGCCTCATTGGAAGACAAGAAGGTCTTTCTCCGCAAACATTACCTCGAAGGGCAAAGAACCCGCTTCCAACCAACGAATCCAGCGGGCGCCTCCTGGCTAGTCGACAAGGAACGTGTGCGCGTGCAGGGTGTGGTCGCAGGTCTTATGCGCCGTTACCGATGACATCGCGCTCGAACAAATAGCTCATCGCGGCCAAATAACCGTTCTGGTGACCCAGGTCAAAATGATAACCCTCTAGCTTGTGCCCGATGAGCTCAGTGCGATCCGCGAGGTGCTGAAAAGCAGGAACATCATCCCACTCACCTTCTGGCAATGGCCCTGTGGCCTCCAGTGCATCATAAAATCCCGGGCCCAACACATAGCGAGCGCAACCACGCAGCACAGTCCGTGACTTAGGGGCGACGAAGGGTCCTTTCGACTTATCCCCAAGTCGCATAATCCTGAAATCGCGATTCTTCATCACTTCGAGTTCAACCTCACCCACATTTCCAAATAAATACCCCTGCCCGGGCCGAACTTCAATCAAGCCAAGCGAAGACTTCCCAGTCCGAAAATGGGCACCGGCCAGCTGCGCAACAGGGGCGCGAGCTGAATCGAACCAGTTATCCGGCACGATAACGCCAAACGAGTCATCACACGTCCACGGCCGACAACGAATCAGAGCGTCCCCTAAACCCGCGGGGTAAGGCTGCTCAACGAAATGGCTTTCAACTCCCACTGGCCAGTCAGATGATGATTGGCGGGTCTTTACATGTGCCTTCACCATAGGCTGGTCCGGCGACACCACAAACCCGATCGCCTCCACATCAGCCTCGAAGGCCTCATCAATTGCCCAATCAATCATCGGGCGAAGACCCACCGGAAGAAGCACCTTTGGGATGGTATATGTAGCTGGTCGCAGTCGTGTCCCGCGACCTGCCGTCGGGATAATTGCCCAGGGAAGATGGCAAGCTTCCTTCATCCGCAAAGGACGCTGCCCCCGTTGACATTTACGATCTCCCCCGTCATATATGAGGCGAGGTCACTGGCCATAAAACAGGCTACCGCGGCGATTTCTTCCGGTTTCCCGGCCCTGCCTAGCGGAATGCCAGCATTAATGGTCTTACCGTCGGCTTTCAACACCGCGGCAGCCATATCCGTATGTACCCAACCTGGCGCGACACAGTTCACCCTGACCCCAAAGGGTGCGAGTTCGGGAGCCAACGATTTTGTCCACGCAAGCATGCCACCTTTTGAGGCCGCATAATGCGCGTGCCCTGCTTCTCCACGTTGCCCAGCTGTCGAAGCAATGTTCACAATGGTTCCGGCCGTGGAAGACTTCAGGTGGGGCACCGCGTAATGCGTAACCAAATACATCCCTTTTAAGTTCACATCTATCATCTCGTCCCACTGATTTTCAGTCATCTCTTCGACCATAGAGCCTTTCCAAATACCAGCATTGCAAATAATGATGTCGAGCCCTCCCCAGCGCGTCACACAGGCATCAACGAGTCCTTTCACTTCGGAAGAAATTTGCACATTGGCAGCGTGCGAAAACGCATCCCCACCGGCTGCTTCAATTTCGGCAACCACTCTGGCAGCAGCCTCTTCTTTGCTTTGATAGTGAACCGCCACAGCACCACCAGCTTGCGCGATCCCCAATGCAATGGACCTGCCTATTCCCCGTGAAGCGCCTGTAACAAGGGCTGCTCGCCCCTCAAGATCAATTTGCGTCATGATTCTCTCCGTATGAACGTCACCACACGCCAGCCGCCACAGAACGTGGCGCGTTCGATTCGATCGACCTCGATTCCTGCCTTCCTAAATAATGGTTCCAACGGGAACTCCGCGTGGAATCCTAGCAACCGGGACGTGACATTCGAGAAACTGGACCGAAGCCTAGCTAAGCGAGGCTCGTTGGGTGAGAAGTGGTTGACAACAATCATTCGCGCCCCTGGCCGGCAAACTCGTTGCATATCCTCCAGCAAGGCAACGGCATCAGGGGTCGCTGAAACAACGAACGCTGCAAAGGCTGCATCGAAGGTTTTGTCTGGGAACGGCAGGCAAGCACCATCCCCTTCAACTAATACCGCAGTGCGGTCAACCGAATCTGCGCGCCACCGCATAAGAGCCCGCTCCAGCATTGGGCGGGAAAAATCCACGCCAACAAGGTGACAGCCTTCCGGCAATGATGTCAATGATAGCCCCGTTCCAACACCAACTTCGATGGCGTAATTACCACTCTTCAATTCCATGCGTTGGAACGCTAGGCGACGAGCATTACCAAACAGAAGACCGAAGACCCAGTCGTACACTCTGGCCCATCGTGAGTACACTTTCTGCACACTAGCCGCATCCATGGCGCTCATACTCTACATTTGCCACCGCCCGGAAAGACCCACCTCATCCCATCCATGGCAAGGTCGACAGGGCCCCCAAATGCAGTCTGTGCCTCTAACTGACATTCCTTCAAAGTGGCTTCATCGCGGGCTCCCAAATGCATAAGAACCAATCTTCTCACTCCGGCATCAGTTGCTACATTGCCAGCCTCGCGAGCACTAGAGTGGCCAGCCGAGAAAGCACTGCGTAGGCGATGCGGTCCTCCACAATCATGTAACAGAATATCGGCCCCAGTTGCCAACCGAGTCACAGCAGCGCACGGACGCGTGTCCGACGAGTAGCAAATCGCTGCTGCCTGTGTTTCAAATCGGAGAGCAACTGTATCGCACGTGTGGGCACCCCCGGTGGCAGTGATTCGGAGGCCAGACAAGTGGAACAACTCGCTTGGCTCGGCAATCGGTATCTCCGTACGACGAATAACCGGATACCAGTCGTCGGCCAGTTCGTGAACCGCCACTATCTCCTCGACAGTACCCAAGGTCTCAGCGGGGGCGAACAAGTGGATTTCTTTTCTCAGCCCTTCTATTGCCATTGCATGGACAAGGTGCGGGAATCCATACACATGGTCGATATGCTTGTGAGTTAAGATCAATCGACGAAGCGAGCCCATGGTCAGACCGCAGGCTTCCAACTTATGGACAATAGAGCCTGGGCACTCGACCGCAGTCCACCCTTCCGCTGAACCAATTAACAAGCTGCTGGTGTCCCGAGATGCTGTCGGGTGGCCACTACCGGCACCCAATATCTCCACAACCAGTTCCCCATGAGCTACCGATACCGGCATAACTCTACCCAGGCCGGCCCAGACTCGGATCCCGAATCCCCTTCTCCACCGCTTCTTGAAGCAAGCGATGCTGTAATTTTCTCAAGTCGCCACCTTCTGCCACCAAGGCTTCCCTTTGAGCAGTAGCACCATTTCCAAACTGAAGAATTTTAGAGATGACATCTAGGTATTTCGTAGTGCCCAACTTCGTTGCCGCTGGCCATGCAACGCCAACCATGCGTTCCACCAGCGCAGGCATCGAAACAACTTTGGCGGTCTCAGCGTCGATAACATCTGCGCTTAAACCAAACCGCATCCCTTTCCATCGGAGGTCTTCTAAATAAGCTCCAGGTAAATAGGGTTCTGGTTCGCCAGCACGATGCGCATCTCCGTATGCGACAACCAAGGCCTGCACCAAGGCAACAATCGCAGCGGTACGAGGAACGGAACTCTGAACGTCGCAAGCACGAAATTCCACGGTGCCGTACTGGGGATGGACTCTTACGTTCCACCATATCTGTCGAGGTTTCGTAATAGCCGACGCGGCAATTAATGCATCCATCTGAGTGGCAAACTCATCGTAGCTTCTTAGCCGAGGCGGAATCCCCGCACGAGGAAAGGCCCCAAATGTATACACGCGCGCTGCGTCCCAACCAGTATCCACTCCATCCAAATATGGTGAATTAGCGGCCAGTGCGATCAAGGGGCCAATCCACATTCGCATACGATTTGCAACGTAGACTGCACGTTCAGCGTCGTCAACGCCAATGTGGACATGAAGTCCAAATGTGATGTTTCGCTGAGCTACATATCCTAATTGGTCTCTAACCCATTCGTAGTCCGGCGTGTTCACAAAACGTTGCTGGTGCGGATCGGCGTATGGATGCGTACCAGTCATTCCCAAAGTACACAGTGACTGCTCTGCTAATGCCTGAACCTGTCTCCGCTTATCTACGAGATCTTCAATACCCTCCTCTACAGATGCGGAAATTTTGGTATTAGCCTCAATGAGCGTCAACAGAAGGTCGTAGCTCAGATGTCTACGTAACTCCGGGCTCGCCGACGCCATAATCTCGTCAGCCTTAGGGACCAAGTCACCACTCTCAGGGTCGCAGAGTTGAAACTCTTCTTCGATCCCAATCGTTGGGCTAAGACTAGGCTCAAATTGAATAGGCATCTATGGTGCTCAAGGACGATATAAGAGGAAGAAGCGATCTTACCAAACAGCCGAGCACAGTTCGCAAATAACCATGCCGCTCATTTCATTCTGGCCTGAATTGCGTCGAGGATATCGAGCGCTGTCGACAGCGCTTGCCTCGCTGCCCCTCCATCAGCGCGTGGGCGATTCCTCGTGGTGCACGACTCAGTGAAGTCCATTAATTGAAGGAGCAACGGCTCGTCCCCAGATGCGTCAATGCGATCGGTCTCAATTCCACTCGGTTTACCGTCCGCCCAGGACAAACGGTGTTCCTCTACCGTTTGCGCCGTGTAATCAACTGAAATATAACCCGCGGGCTGAAAAACACGAACCTTCCGGCTCCGGTTGACACTTACCCGGCTAGCTGTGAAATTCGCGATACAACCGCTGGCAAATTCTAGGCGAGCGTTCGCAAAATCGATTGCCTCCGTGAGTATCGGCACACCGACTGCGCGTATTTCCACCACGTCATCGTCCACAAGCCAATGCACGATGTCGATATCGTGAATCATTAAGTCAAGCACAACGTCAGTTTCGAGACCCCGCGGTGCCAGCGAACCTAGCCTGTCAACCTCAATAAAACCTGGGCGCTCGACACGATGCGCAAGTGCCTCAACTGCCGGGTTGTATCGCTCAATATGGCCGACCTGGAGAATCCGGCCTTCTTTTTGCGCCTTGGCGATCAGGCTATCCGCCTGATCAAGCGACAATGCAATTGGCTTTTCGACCAGGACATCGCAGCCAGCCTCCAAGCAACGCAGGCCAACCAAGTGATGATCAGGGGTCGGAACCGCAACCGTTACGGCATCTACACGGCCTAACAGCGCATCAAGCTCGGAAAAGCAATGGGCTTGATACCGTCCCGCAACCTCTCGGGCACGTTCCAGATCGATGTCGTATACGCCAACCAACTCACAACTGTCCAGCTCCGAATAGCCACGAGCGTGAAGGGTCCCCATAGCCCCAACTCCCACAACCCCTACTCGCATACCTCGCCCTGTTCCCTCGCCACAACCGCGATGCCAGCTGAATCCGCTTCTCGGCAAAACTTTTGGGCGTCTAGTAGAACGGTCAGGTTAGCTTCGATGCATAGTGCCGATACCCCGTTAGCAACCATAGATGAAATTGTAAAAGCACCTACAACCGGCACATCAAAGCGAAGATCCTGGCCCGGCTTCCCAACCTTTACAAGAACGGCCCCATCTCCTGCTAAGCCCCGAGCTCGGAGCAGACACTCGTCTGTACCCTCCATCGCTTCAACAGCCACCACGGCTCTGTCTTTAACAACAACTGATTGGCCAATATCTAAAGCGCCAAGCTCCTTGGCCACGGTCCAACCGTGGGCGATGTCTTCCTTCTCGCGATCATCGGGAGCACGTCGGGTGAGGGTTCCTTTGTTAACAATATGATTTTGCAGAAAATCAGTGGACTTAAGTAACTCGATGCCCGCACCTGACAGGAGGTTGACAACGGCATTGATCAAGGCGTCAGTGTGGCGTATTGGCACAGAGGCCAGCATGCGCTTGAGACTCTCCGGGGCGTCAGCATCATATATACGTGTTTGCTCTACCTTGCCGGCCATTACCGCCTGTGTAATGCCCCCGGAGCTGAACTTCCCGAGCAAACCGAGGAACCCACTAACATCACCCCACTCGAGCCAGTGCACTTGGTCAACAACCTCGCCAATTGCCGGTTCTGTAACTCCTTCAATGGCTATGGCGATAACTTTAAGACCCTGAGCCTGAGCCTCCGCCGCTACAACGCGGGGCATCTGCGTGCTGCCGGCGATCAGCGCCAGCGATTCACTTGACGATGCCGTGCTCACTGTTCCGTACGAACTCGACCAGCACCGCAACCTCGGGAGATTCGAAATCTTCCCCGCTGATCATGTCAAGGGCTTGCGTGGTGTTCAGATTGCTACGAAAAAGAAGGCGGAATGCACGCTTGAGCTCCCCAATTGCCACCACTGAAAAATCTCGTCGTTTCAAGCCGACAATATTCAGACCAAATACCTGGCAGTGGTTACCCTGTACCGTACAGTAAGGCACAACATCCTTGGTGGCTCCTGCGTAGGCCGCAACGAAAGCATGCTGACCTACCCGGCGAAATTGCTCAACGCCGGAAAACGCTCCAACGTTAACCCAGTCCTCAATGATTACGTGGCCCGCTAACGTAGCAGCATTTCCAAAAATAACATGGTTGCCAATGATGCAATCGTGCGCCAGGTGACAATAGGCCATAAACAGGTTGTCGGATCCCACCTGGGTGACACCACCACCACCTTCTGTTCCAACGTTTGCAGTTACGAATTCGCGAAACACGTTCCGGTCGCCGGCAACAAGGTAAGAAATTTCACCGTGATACTTAAGGTCCTGCGGAATAGTGCCAATGCACGCGTGTGGAAAGATTTCGCAATCTTCCCCTAACGTCGTATGCCCCTCAACAACCGCATGCGCACCGACTTTTGTTCCACTACCGAGCGTCACATGTTTGCCCACGGTTGCATACGGCCCAATCAATACACCGTCACCCAAGCTTGCTCCGTCTTCAATGACAGCTGTTGGATGGCACAAAGATGTCATTCGCCACCTACCTCAGGCACTTCGACTAACACGGAGAACAAGGTAGCCTCCGCAGCGAGTTCCCCATCCACCGTTGCCCGTGCGTGTACCTGGCAACTCTTTCTTCGAACACGTAGCACCTCAACTTCACACCGGAGCTCATCCCCCGGAACTACTGGGCGACGAAACCTTACTTTGTCAGCACCTGCAAAATACACAAAGTGCCCAGCAGTTATCTCTTCCTCAGTCAAAAAAAGGACGGCAGCAACCTGCCCCATTGCCTCAAGGATTAAGACCCCCGGCATGACAGGGTTGCCTGGGAAATGGCCTTGAAAGAACGGTTCGTTGATCGTCACGTTCTTGATCCCAACAATACGTTGTCGTGGCTCCATTTCCTCGATACGATCGACGAAAAGAAACGGGTAGCGATGCGGGAGGATCTCCAGAATTCGACGAATATCGGCGCTCATCCCTCTTTCTCTTTCTCGCCTGTTTGCATCGCTTCGAGCCGATGCACCCGTCGTCCCAATTCGGGAAGCGTACGCAAGGCAGCTACAACCCGTCGCCACCGAGATGCCTCGAGATGCGGGTACCCGCCTACTTGGCCACCCGCCGGAACTGAACTCGTCACCCCGCTACCCCCAGCTATCATGGCACCATCTCCAACTGTGAGGTGACCATTCAAGCCGGCCTGGCCTCCGATCAGAACGCCTTCCCCAATTTGTGTCGAGCCAGAGACTCCAACCTGGCCACACAGAATGCTATTAGGCCCAACATCGCAATTGTGGCCGATCTGCACAAGGTTGTCGATCTTGGTTCCTTCTGCGATTCGGGTTGTCCCTAACGCAGCTCTGTCTATACAAGCGTTAGCACCAATCTCAACATCATCTCCGACAACAACACCACCGACCTGTGGGATTTTGACATGCATGCCACCTTCGGTCGCGTACCCGAAGCCATCCGAACCGACAACGGCACCCGCGTGAATAACAACCCGGTCACCAATCACAACTGTGGAATATAACGTCACATTGGGCAGCACATGACAATCACTACCCACACGGACCCCAGCAGCAAGAACACAGCCAGCTCCAAGGCGAGTCCTATTGCCAATTTCACAGTTTTCCCCAATAACCGCGCGCGCGCCCACAGATACATCCTCTCCAATCTCTGCGCTATCATCGATCACCGCACTCGGATGAATTGACGATGGGCACTCGTCCTCTGGAAAGAAATGATTGAGAACCTGGGCCACTGCAAGGTATGGGTTCTCTACGCGTATAAAAGCGAGGTTCTCCCTCACGTCACGCGGCGGCTCAAAATCTTTAGCGACTATCACAGCGGCAGCGCCAGTTCCTGAAAGATGGGTCCGGTATTCCCGTAACGCACAGAAGCTAACTTCGGCCGCGGTCGCGTCTTCGAGCCTGGCGATACCTAGAATCTGTCCATCGGCATCGCCTTCGAGGACCCCTCCCGCCAAGCGAGCTAGCTCGCCGAGGGTTATCAGCTCTCTCTTCTCACGGCCGTCAGAATGTGGTGCCAATCGCAAACTCGAAGGTCGATGCCTGCTCACCAAATTGCCGCAGGGGATCGAGGTTATAGGCCCAGAAAAACCGGAAGGGAACATTGAAAACCGGCATAAATACGCGGAATTCTAGACCTGCAGTTTTTCGAAGTTCCTGCCATATTTCATTGAATGGACCGTCCCAGGCGGCTCCAGCATCGTGGAACACCGCAACGCGTACGGGGTCCGCAATTGAGAAAATGTACTCAATATTGTACTGAAATGCCCGCGTACCCCCTAGAATGTGGCCAAATTGGTCAATCGGCCCAATCGCCCGGAGCTGGGTGCCGCGCACCGAATTACTCCCACCAAGAAAAAAGCGTTCGAATATTGGAACGGTTTCCATATCGCCCATAGGCTGAACCACACGCCCTTGGATATTGAAAGCGAAGATTTGCGAGGCTCTCGCACCGATACCACGGCCCAAGACTTTCGTCGGCTTATACCAAGTGGTCGTAACGATACTCTTCAGAAATTGTAGCGATCCCCCAAGCGCCCCCCCGGCATATTCAAATGACGCGGTATGGCGCCGGCCCCGACTCGGATTATATGGGTTGTCTACCGAGTTAAAGATGAGATTTGGCCGTACGCTGCTAGTCGTGCGCTTACCCTCCATAAGAAACATCGACTGAAACATGTAACTGGACATTCCATAAAAAGAATTACTGAGGTCGCCGATATCAATATCTGAGTAGTTGTACTCCAAGTAGAGCGTGGTGAATTCGTTCCGGTCAAGCGGAAAGCCAGTACGAACCGACATGCCAGCGGTAGCTTGTTGGAAGTCAATATATTCAAGCTTCGACTGGTAGAGATCGAAACCAAAACGAATGGCTTTATTGAACAAGTAGGGTTGCAAGAACGAAAATCGAGCCTGCGTCGTTCGGCCTCCAAACTGGCCGGAGAAAGACAGAGTCTGACCCCGCCCAAAGAGGTTTCGGGTCGCGTACCCAAGTTGCACGAAAGCACCCTCAAGAGCTGAAACACCGCCGCCGAAACTAACTTGGTTTCGCCCAACTTCCGTAATCCTGAGCTTGATATCGACCTCGCCGGACTGTGATTCCATGGCTCCTAATTGCGTCGGATCAAATTCCTGCCCGGGGGCAAGGGTCGCTAAGCTCGGATCCTCGACAATCGTAACTTCTTCTTCGATATTGCTGAAATATCCAAGCTGCTGAATTCTGTACTTGCTAGCTTGGACGCGCTGCTGGCTCCACAAGTCATTCTCGTTGATGCGCAAATTACGACGCATAACATAGTCGCGCGTATTCGTATTGCCTTCGAACTCAACACGGCGAACGCTATATACCGGATTTTCAGTTATTAAATACTCAACATCGGCAGTAGCGTTTGCGGCATCCGGAATTGGAATCGGAGCGACGACCACCTGAAAGTAACCAAAATTGCTATATATGTTCTCCATAGCAGTTGTCGCATCCACGAGCCCCTTAATGTCCAGGATGTCACCTTCGTTGAGCGGGACCAATGCCGCTAGCGCTTCATCCGGGAACCGTTCGTTGCCCTCAACAAGGATCTTGCCCAGACGGTACTGAGGGCCTTCATTAAGGGGGATTTGAACATACAGCCGCCGCGTATCGCCCATCGGCCAGGGTCGGTCGATTTCGTATACCTCCACCTCTGGGGCCCCGATTTCAATTTCGAGATAGCCTAGCCGGCGGTATTCGTTGGCAAGGTTCTGCTGGTCGAACTCGAACCCCGCCGGCGAATAACGATCATTCTTGGTCAAAAACGAAAGAAGCCAATGCTCCCCGGTCTTCTTTGTTATCCACCGCAACTCTCGTTGGCTAAATGCGGTGGCACCCTCAAAGTAGACATTTTCGATGCGTACTCTGTCACCCTCCACAACATCGAAAACAACATCCACACCAGAAGAACCATCCAGCGGCGGTTGCTCGGAATAGTTAACCTGTACAAATTGAAGCCCTTCTTCCCCTTGAAGCATAAGAGTCAGGACTTCCTCGGCACGGGACATCCTGCGGCGATCGATCGGTTGGTCTAGAGCGATCGGTATCTCAAGTAGTTCCATCCGTTCTAAGAGGTCGTCCTTGTTTCCATCTTCCGTGCCCTCGAAACGAATATCACGAAGGATAGGGCGCTCAATTACTTCGAGTCGTATTCCGACCCCTCCGTCAACACGCTCCCAGCTCATCTTGATATCGTCAAAAAAGTCGGAGTTGAGCATGGTACGAAAGTTCTGCTGTGCCGTGGCCCAATCAAAGGCATCACCTTCAACGAAACTCAGGAAAAACTTGACAGTCTCGTCTTCGAGCGACGTGTTTCCGTCAACTCTAATTTCGCGAATGATTTCGCCCTGTGGGGCCTCTACCTGCTGCCCCGCGCGCAGCCTTGGTTTCACAATCGATGGGAACAAGCTCCAATACATGCTCGTCACCCGTGGTGCCTCATGAGCTGAGGCGTCCTCATTCATTCCTGCGTCAGATCGCATCGCAGCGGGGCCTTCGATTGGCAGCCCGAAGGCACTGGAAGGCAGTCCGGACATGCCCGTAATCGCCACCGCTACCAGTCCGACGTTCAGAAGTCGACTCATAGCAGTGGAATCGGAATCCGTTCGCATCGAAATCGAACTCATCATAAGGAATAGCTGGCTGGCTCGGTTGAGCCTTGTGAATTTTAGCCCAAATCTCTGCAACATGCTGAAACGGCACGGTACCCAAAACAACACCACAATGAGAGCACGCAACTATTTAGCTACCGGCTGCCCCTCCTCCTCCGGCTTGTAAATCTGCAAGAGGAGGTCATGGTCACCCACGCTTATACCGACACGATCCCCGGCCTCAACATTGCCCCGAATAAGCTGCTCCGCGAGCGCGTCCTCTATGTATTTCTGGATCGCCCGACGTAGCGGTCGTGCGCCATAAGTTCGATCAGCACAAGTCTGGTCCACCATCCATCGGTATGCCTGGTCGTCCAACTCCACCTGGATGTCCTTCTCCGCCAGGTTCAAATTGACGTCCTTTATCATTAAACGAACGATCTTCACGAGGTGCTCATCACTTAGCGCATGAAACACAATGGTTTCGTTGATACGATTTAAAAACTCCGGGTTGAATGTCCGCTTGACCTCTTCAAGGACACGGGCTCGCATCTCCTTGTATCCGGCGTCTTCATCGTCGGCGCGGAATCCGAGCCCTCCTCGCCGCTGAATATAACGAGCGCCGACATTCGAGGTCATGATCAAGATGCAGTTCTTGAAGTCGACGGTATTATTCAGCGAATCAGTCAGGTGACCCTCCTCGTAGACTTGAAGCAGAACGTTAAATATCGACGGGTGAGCCTTCTCGATCTCGTCTAGCAATACAATGCTGTAAGGCTTCCTCTTGATGCGCTCAGTGAGCTGTCCGCCTTCTTCATGACCTACATAACCTGGCGGTGAGCCAATGAGCTTCGAGACCGAATGCTTTTCCATGTATTCCGACATATCGAAACGTACAAGGGCGTTCTCGTCACCAAACAGGAATTCTGCAAGAGTGCGTGCAACCTCGGTCTTCCCTACCCCGGTCGGGCCAAGAAACAAAAAAGAGCCCATCGGACGTTTAGGATCCTTCAGGCCAGCGCGCGCGCGTCGGATCGCGCGCGAAACGACTTCGACAGCCGGCTCTTGCGCCACGATACGTTCATGGAGCTCGGCCTCCATATTTAAAAGTTTGTCGAGCTCCTCTTCCTGTATCGAGCTGATAGGAATACCAGTCCAATTAGAAACTACGCGATCCACGTCTTCTTTTGAAACAACAGGCGGCTTAGACTCGTTTTCTTCACTCGCCAACCGCGCCCTCAGAGTGTCCAGCCTTTCTCGCTCCTGCTGCTCCTGGTCGCGGTAATAGGCGGCTTTCTCAAACTCTTTCTCATTGATCGCAGCATCAACCTGCTCGGCTATAGACTGAAGCTCCGCCTCAATCTCCAAAAGCTGCTCAGGCGCCACGGCAGACGCTAACTTGACTCGAGCACCCGCTTCGTCGATAACATCAATGGCTTTATCGGGCAAAAAACGATCACTAATGTAACGATTGCTCTGGTAAACCGCGGATTGGATCGCTTCATCGTTGTAAACGACACCGTGGTACTTCTCGTACCTATCACGGATTCCATAAATAATCCGTAACGTTTGATCTTCGGTGGTAGGACTGACCTTCACACCCTGGAAACGGCGTGATAATGCACGGTCCTTCTCGATATGCTTGCGGTGCTCCTTCGGGGTCGTAGATCCCAAACACTGCAGTTCACCACGTGACAGCGCCGGCTTCAGTATGCCCGCGGCATCCAATGAACCCTCGGCAGATCCCGCGCCCACCAGCGTGTGCAATTCGTCGATAAAAACTAGGACGTCTCTGTTCGCGCCTAGCTCCTTCATGATGCTCTTGAGCCGTTCCTCAAACTGACCACGATACTTAGTTCCCGCGACCACAGAGGAAATATCTAGTGCTAGGATCCGTTTGCCATGCAGGAATCGTGGCACGTTACCGGTAACAATTTTGCGTGCCAGCCCTTCCACGAGAGCTGTCTTGCCAACGCCAGGCTCACCAATTAGTACCGGGTTGTTCTTAGTCCGTCGACACAAGATCTGAATAACACGCTCCAGTTCCTGCTCACGTCCAATCAACGGGTCGAGCAATTTCTTCGCCGCCAACTCCGTTAGATCACGGGAGAACTCCGCGAGGAACGGAGTGTCCTTCTTCTTTTCACTTAGTGTTTCTTCCTTGAGAAGGTAAAGCAGGTCCTCCCGGGCAGTAGTCAAACGCATCCCCTTTTCCAGTAAGATACGCGATGCTAAGGCCTTCTTTTCTCGCAGTAAGCCCAAAAGGATGTGTTCTGTTCCGATGTACTTATGGAACATCTTCTCAGCTTCCTCGGCCGCATAAGCAAGAACACGTTTGGACTCCACCGACAAAGGAATCTCTACCGAGGTTGAGATCTTCTCGCGCACACGGGTACGCGCCTCTATTTCGCTACGGATCTCGTCCGGCTCAATCTTTGAACGCCCCAGGAGGTGCCCGGTCAGGCCATTATTCTCCCTGATCAAGCCGAGCAAGAGGTGCTCAGTCTCGATCGTACGGGAGCCCAACTGGCTAGCCTCGTAACGGGCAAAGAATATGACGCGCCTTGCGCGCTCAGTATAGCGCTCAAACATGGCTAGTCGGCCAGGGCTTGCAAGGCCAAATCTCCGGCTCTGCCTGGACCCGTGCCCCTGGCATTTGCACAAGCCACTGATGACAGTCGAAGAGCCGCAGCACGACCCAAGTATAACGGACGTTCGCTTGCCTCAACAAGATAAAGAAACGGTGCTTACTCATACGATCGTGGCTGCACTCCCACTGGTTTCCTGGGTATCGGGGAACAAGGTCGTAGGCTACCACCGGGTTGCATCTCCAGGACCTTGTCAAATCTCTCCACTAATGCCGCGTTGTGCGTGGCCATGAGAATCGCTGCACCGCATTGCTGTTGGACGTCTTCAAACACTTTCATCACTCTCAAGCCTGTATCTACATCTAGATTCCCGGTGGGCTCGTCAGCTAAAACTAAACTCGGCCTGCTCACCAAGGCTCTCGCGATCGCCACCCTCTGCCGTTCTCCACCAGAAAGCTGGGATGGGAAATGATGGCTACGCGCTTTAACGCCGACCTGGTGAAGTAGTTCGGTTGCCCGCTCACGCGTGTCACTGCTGTGTTCCCGGGCAATAAGCAACGGCATCATTACATTCTCCAGGGCAGTGAATTCCGGGAGTAGCTGAAAGAATTGAAAAACGAAGCCTACTTCATGGTTGCGGTACTGGGCCAGGGCTGGTTCGTCCATATCATCTAGCCGTTGTCCGCGGAAGGAAATTGACCCAGTGTCCGGGCAATCAAGCCCACCTAGGAGATGCAAAAACGTGCTCTTGCCTACCCCGCTGGCACCAAACACGGCGACACGCTCTCCGCTATCTATACTTAAGTCAACAGCAGAGAGCACCTGAAGCATCCCGTCCCCCGAGGGGTAGCTCTTCGCAACCCCCTGGACTTCAATCATGGCTTCAGCCATCAAGAACTCGTACTACTCATAACGCAACGCTTCAACTGGGTCGAGCCGACTGGCACGCCAGGCTGGATACAGCGTTGCAACGAAGGAGATCGCCACTGCCATCAGTGCTATAACGGTGAAATCGGCCGGGCGAACGATGAACGGGACATGTGTCAAGTAATAAACCTCGGCAGGCAATGAGATGATCCGATAATGATCGGCAAGCCATGACGCTCCAATTCCCAGCCCTAACCCCGTCGCCGTTCCCATCAAACCAATAAACAGGCCTTGGAATATAAACGCGTACAGAATGCCGAGCCGAGTCGCCCCCATCGAAAGAAGAATGCCGATGTCCCGGTTCTTCTCCATAACCATAAGGACAAGCGTAGCAACGATGTTCAGCGCAGCAACAAAGACGATAAGGCTAATGGTAACGAACATAGCCAGGCGTTCGAGATTAAGCGCCGCGAAAAACAGACTGTTCATCTATCTCCAGTCCTGCATCACATAATCCGATCCTAGCCGTTCCCGCAGTTCACGCATAACGGCTTCAGTTCCGTAGATATCTCCAACGCGAATCTCCACAAAAGATACCTGTCCTGGCCCATCTGGCCTTTCCGGGTCCCGGAAAGCGCTGAACATTTCTTGTGCGGTTCGCAAATGGACTAGAACCCAAGCTGTGTCGTACTCAAACATCCCGGCATCAAAAATTCCGGCGACGCGAAGTCGTTGAAATTTCAGCCCCCCGACCCCCAGTGGTGTAATCCTGTCCTGGTCATAAATCAATACCTCTAGTTCGTCGCCAACACGAAGCAGCATACTGTCGGCCATGCCACGGCCGATCAACGCTCCATCCAATTCATTCCCTAGCCGGAGATTACTGACGCTTCCCTCAACAACCCGATTTAAGAGATCAAGCGTTCCAGCTTCAGGATCAACACCTTTGAACGTGGCAAAGGAAAGGCCAAAGCCATTATTGATAACCGCTGGGCGGAGAATCGCAGGAGCTGCATTGATCACTCCCGGGACAGAACTGGCCACATCAACTACCTCGGGGTACTCAACCATCGGCACATCACCAAAACCCCATAGAACAATATGCGCGTTTGCGTCGATGATCTTCGTCTGAATGTCCTGCTGGAACCCCGTTAACAAAGCCAATGCAATGACCAATGCCGCCACACCAACCGAAATTCCAAGAACCGAGACGAACGAAACAATAGAAGTGAACGCTTGTTTACGGCGGGCTCTCAAGTAGCGAAGCGCTAGAAACAGCTCATATCGCATCATGGCAACACGTTACTTTATCCAGGGAATTGACCGACGGCTCTTTCGTTTTGAGCTGCTCAGTCCACTTCTTTTGGTCTCAGTAGCGGGAAGAGTATGACGTCACGGATCGACGCGGAATCAGTAAGCAGCATCATCAAGCGGTCGATCCCGATGCCAAACCCAGCGGCCGGCGGCATTCCGTGTTCAAGGGCGAGGATGTAGTCCTCGTCTACGCGTTGTTCAGACAGCTCCTTAGTCCGCCCCGCAGCCATCGCTTCCATTCTCTTTCGTTGCTCACGGGGGTCGTTGAGTTCAGAATAACCATTACCTATCTCAAGGCCTCCCCAATAAATCTCGAAACGCTCCACAAGACCGTCATCTTCCTCAGTCGCTTTAGCAAAGGGAGATACATCTCGCGGGAAATGTGTGATGAAAGTAGGTGCGACCAACGAGGGTTGCACGAAACGACTTAAAGCCGCTTCCCACATATACCCAAGGGAAAGGTCCACGGCCGGAATTTCCCGTTCTTCTAGCCAAGCTCGAAAGGCCTCTTCATCCTCAACTATATCGCTGGGAACGCCACCGATTTCCATCAACGCGTTAGCAAATGTTATGCGCTTCCATGGTCGTTTCATTGACACCACATTCCCCTGATAACTGAAGTCTGAGACGCCCAGAACCGCTTCCACGCACACGGTAAGAAGTTCCTCGACAAACTCCATCATGCCCTGATAATCCCAATAGGCAGCGTAGAACTCCAGCATAGTGAATTCAGGGTTATGCTGAGTCGAGACACCTTCGTTCCGAAAGTTTCGATTAAGTTCATATACCCGCTCAAGGCCACCCACCAAGAGACGTTTGAGGTACAACTCTGGGGCAATTCGAAGGTACAAATCGATGTCGAGTGTGTTGTGGTGAGTTGTAAATGGGCGAGCAAGGGCCCCACCATATTGCGGTTGCATGATCGGTGTTTCCACTTCAATGAACCCATGAGCATCCATATGGGCACGTAGTGCCCGAAGGGTCTTGGCTCTACAACGGAATATTTCACGAACACCATCGTTAACAGCGAGATCAAGATAACGTTTTCTATAACGAATCTCTGTGTCCTTCAGCCCATGCCACTTTTCAGGCAGCGAGCGTAAAGATTTAGCAAGCAGCGCGTAGCTATCAATTCGCAACGTCAGCTCACCGCTACGGGTCCGCATCAGGCCACCCTCGACACCAACATAGTCGCCAATGTCGAGGGTTTGCCAGGCGTCGTAGACTTCATCGCCGAGGTCATCTTTGCGCACATAGAGTTGAATACTGGCGCTGCCGTCGCCAATGTCAGAAAAAGAGGTCTTTCCGTGTTCCCTTTTTGTCTGGATTCGGCCCGCCAACCGGAGACTTATCGCCGAAGCACTGAGTTCTTCCGCATCCTGGCTGGCGAAACGAGCAGCGACTGACCCCAAGGCCGCATCCACATCAAAACCGCGAGGGAACGCCACCCCACCGGAGCCCTCAAACGCTTCGAGCTTCTGTGCGCGAATCTCGAACAGATCTTCTTTGGGCACTGAGCGCCTAGTACCGTTTAAACAGAAGAGCGGCATTGGTCCCGCCGAACCCAAACGAGTTTGACAGGGCGTACTGGTGTTCAGCTTGGCGTGCCTCATTCGGCACGTAGTCAAGATCACACTCTGGATCTGGTGTCTCGTAATTAATCGTCGGAGGGATTACCTGGTCCCGAAGGCCCAATGCACAAAAGCCAGCTTCCACTCCGCCAGCTGCCCCAAGCAAGTGGCCAGTCATCGATTTCGTCGAGGATACAGCAAGTTTTGCAACGTGGTCGCGGAAGACGTCTTTGATTGCTGTTGTTTCAATACGATCACCCACTGGCGTCGAGGTTCCGTGGGCATTGACATAATCTACTTCGTCCGTGTTGACCTTGGCATTATCAAGAGTCCCAGCCATGACCCTCACGGCACCATCACCATCGGGTGGTGGCGAACTAATATGATAAGCATCTCCCGACATACCATAGCCAACAACCTCAGCCACAATCGGTGCCCCACGTTTCCGGGCTGTCTCCTCGGATTCAAGCACCAAAACCCCCGCCCCTTCGCCCAGGATAAAGCCATTACGGTCCGCATCGAAAGGCCTGCTCGCCCGTTCGGGTTCTTCGTTACGGGTAGACAGGGCCCGCATTGCCGCAAAACCGTCCACCGCAAGTGCACAAACCACGCCCTCGGTTCCACCAGCTACCATGACTTCAGCATCACCCCGGGCGACAATGCGACAGGCATCACCAATGGCGTGCGAGCCAGTTGTGCAGGCGGTACAGGTGGCTGAGTTCGGCCCTTTGAAACCAAATTTAATCGAAACCCACCCCGCGGCTTCATTGACAATTAGCCCTGGGATAAAAAATGGACTTACCTTGCCCGGCCCCTTATCCAACAGAGTGCGATGATGAACCTCCATCATGTTGAGCCCTCCAATGCCGGAGCCGATTAGAACGCCCATTCGATCCGCCGAATATGGCCGATCCTCCCCTTTCAGTCCCGCCCCGTCGAGTGCAAATTCAGCCGCCGCCAGAGCATACTGGATGTGGTAGTCCATCTTCTTGAGGTCTTTTCTTGATACGTAGTCAAGTGGGTCGAAGTCCTTGACCTCTCCTGCAATCTGGACCGCAAAGCCTTCACAATCGAACTTAGTAATTGGAGAAACACCGGAAGTGCCTGCGAGGCACTCCTTCCAGGATTCTTGGGTGCCGACACCCAACGGACTGACGATCCCGACACCGGTGACTACAACTCGTCGATCCATGAAATCTCTACTCGCATCAGGCTACCCAGCACCAAGTTCTTACAGCTGGCATGCTAACTTGAGTGCCCGTCAATGTAAGTTACGGCATCCTTTACTTTTGTAATTTTCTCGGCATCTTCGTCTGCAATTTCAAGGTTGAACTCCTCCTCGAATGCCATCACTAGCTCCACCGTGTCCAGTGAGTCGGCACCCAGGTCATCAACAAACGATGCCTCCGCCGTAACCTCGGCAGCATCCACACCAAGCTGCTCGACGATAATCAACTTTACTTGTTCCAACGTATCCATCCGCTACCTCCTACTAACGCGCTCTCCAATGCGCATTGAATCGACAAACCAATACAGGCTACAAGCTACATATACATACCGCCGTCAACGCTCAGGACTTGCCCCGTAATATAGGCTGCATCTTCCGACAAGAGAAACCTTACAGCCCCTGCGACATCTGCACCGACACCAAGCCGCCCCAGGGGAATCTTTTGCTGAAGATTCTCCGTGGCCCCTTCAGGTAATCCGGCAGTCATTTCTGTCGTAATATACCCTGGCGCTACCGCATTAACAGTAATGTTTCGCGATGCGATTTCTCTGGCCAACGACTTGGTGAATCCCAGCACCCCCGCCTTGGCTGCGCCGTAGGCAGTCTGGCCGGAATTACCGAGCAAACCAACAACTGAACTGATTGTCACGACCCTGCCGCTTCGCCTCCGAAGCATCGATCTTAGCACGGTCTTCGTGCAGTTATAGACACCCGTCAGGTCCGTCCGCAAGACGGCGTCCCAGTCCGCAGGGTCCATTCGCACAAGCAGATTATCGCGTGCGATCCCAGCATTGTTAACAAGAAAATCGATATGCCCAAAACGCTCTAATGCTTCGTCTACGGATGCCACAACTGAATCCAGGCTTCCAACATCCATCCCTACTGCAAGTGTTTCAATATCTTCCCCGGCCAACAGTGATCCGACCTCTTCGCATGCCTCTTGCCGCCGCGACGCCAGAATCAAGTTGCATCCCTCGCTCGCTAGTCGTTGGGCAATCGACTCGCCAATCCCCTGCGAGGCACCGGTAATCATGGCAACACGCTCTTCAAACACTCGGCTCATAGCCGAACTCCTCCTGCCTTGCCTCCCTCAACCGAGGGCAGCAAGGACAGCCTCGATTTCCTCGATCTCGTCAACGGCATAAATTCCCACACCCCGGCCAAGGGTACGCTTCACTAGCCCGCTCAGCACCCTGCCTGGTCCAACCTCAACAAAGACTTCCACCCCTTGTTCACTCAGGAACTCCAAGGTGTCACTCCATAGTACTGGCTGAGTAACTTGCTGTTCGAGCGCCAGACGAGCTGCCTCGCCCGTGGCAATCGATGTAGCAGTCACGTTGCAAACAACAGGAAACCGAGGATCCTCAAATTCTACTTCAACAAGATCTCGTGCGAGTCGTTCCGCTGCTGGTTGCATCAATGAGCAATGAAACGGTGCACTTACATTTAGCAAGATGGCACGCCGTGCCCCTGCCTCTTTAGACATGGCAATCAGTTGATGCACTGCTTCTGTATTTCCAGAGACGACCACCTGCCCAGGCGCATTCACGTTGGCAACCTCGACAATCAAGTCACTTCCACACCGCGCACACAAGTTATCAATCTCAGCGCGCTCGAGTCCAAGCACTGCCGCCATTGCCCCGGCGCCCTCTGGTACCGCCTGTTGCATATAGATTCCACGGTTATGTACCAGTCGCGCTGCCGTTGCAACATCAAGGGCTCCGGCCGCAACCAAAGCTGAATATTCTCCTAGCGAGTGGCCCGCAACCCAGTTTGGCACCAAACCGCGAGCTTCAAGAATACGGTGCAAGGCGACGCTAACCGTGAGGATCGCCGGTTGGGTGTTTTCGGTGAGCAGGAGCCTTTCATCACTAGCTTCGAAACACAGTTCGGTAATGGAGATTGGCAAATCACTATTAGCCTGTTCAAAGACCTCACGCGCTTCCGGAAAAGCATCGTGGACACCCTTACCCATACCCGGATACTGGGACCCTTGTCCTGGGAACAAGAAGGCTGTCTGTTGTAGGTCTGGTAATTCTGGCAAGGAAATTCTCCCCCTCCATTCCGGCTACAAGCGTTAGTTTTCGTCTAGCTCTGAGTTTTCACGTTGACTATTCGCGTCGAGAACCAAACCCCCGAGCATCTCCTCAATCCGATCATTAACATGATGACGGCCGTACTCCATCGTCACGCGAATCCCGTTCATGATGGCCCGAGCAGATGATCGTCCATGGCAGATAACACTCAGCCCGCGCGCACCCAGTAATGGGGCCCCGCCAAACTCTGCGTAATGCACCCGTCCTCGGTAGCTTGTAAACGCGCTGCGCGCGATTCGGGCACCTAGCACATTAAGTCGGGACTTCGAAAACTCTTCACGCAGCAAGTGAAGCATCGTTTCCACAACAGCCTCGCTAGTCTTAAGGACGACATTGCCGGTGAATCCATCACTCACGACGACATCAGCGTCCCCACTGTAGATATCACGCGCTTCGACGTTGCCAAGGAAATTTAGTGGCGAGACTTCAAACGCCGAGTGAGCCGATCGGACCAGCTCAGTGCCCTTGCTGGCTTCGTCACCGATCGACAGCAGGCCAACCCTGGGGTTCGAAAGTCCGAGAATTGTTTGGGCAAAAAGGCTACCCATAACCCCAAATTCAACAAGTTGATGGCTTTTGGGATTAATGTTGGCACCAACATCAATTAGGACCGTACGACCTCGTCTGCTCGGAAGAATAACTGCCAACGCTGGGCGATCAACGCCATTTATGGTGCCAATATAGAGTTTAGCAATGACCATGATTGCGCCGGTATTGCCCGCCGACACAAAGCCCTCAACTTCTCCGTCCCGAAGCATCTTGGCGGCAATGTGGATGGAAGAATTTCGTTTGCGCCGTACTGAAGTCGCTGGCGACTCATCCATCTCTATAACTTCATCAGCGTGGACAATGCTGACGTCAGGGGCACTTGAATGACGCTTGAGAGCCTCTTGAATTCGGCTCTCTTGTCCCACAAGTACAACTTCTGCACCCAGCGTGTCGGCCGCTAGAATAGCCCCTGCAACTGGATGCTCCGGAGCATGATCGCCCCCCATCGCATCAACCGCTATTTTCATCGAATCCCACCGAGCAAGTCTTCCCCCTTTGGGGAGTCAGTCCTCGTCAGAGACAACGACGACACGTCCCTTGTAGTAACCACAATGCGGGCAAACACGGTGGGGCGTCTTGTCTCTATCACAGTTCGAGCATTTGGAGCGCCCCGGCACAGATAGCCCGTCGTTCGCTCTCCTACGATCACGGCGGGCGCGGGAATGTCTTTTTTTGGGTAGAGCCACAGTCTTGTCCTTCTGTTCTTCCTAACTTTCGAGTTGATCCCGCAGCGCCTTCAATGGCGCCCAAAGGGGATCAGCACCTGGTTCACAGTCACAATCGATTCGATTAAGATCGATGCCACACATCCCACACAAACCTTTGCAGTCTTCCTCGCATAAGGCCTTCATCGGAAGTCCCAAGATAATTTGTTCGCCCAAGAGCTGCAGTCCGTCAATACTGCCACCATCGTAATGAGCGATATCAAGGTCATCCTCACCGAGCTCGGCCTCAAAAGCCCCTTCTAGGGCATCGGCAGCAACGAAAAACACCGTGAACTGGCGTGCGAGAGCTATTGAAACGCGCTTAGTACAGCGGCTGCACGATACCTCAACGCCCGCTTTCACATTCCCCCTTACGCGGACACCGGAGTCTTTTTTCAGCACTTCAAATTTGTAGGCCACCGGTTTGTTGATAACCAGCCCGTCCCTACACTCGCCATCTCCCAAACCCAGCTCGACCCTTCCGGACAGGTCCCGTGGTTCTTTGGATAACTCGTCAACGATGATGAGCACAGGGCCCCGCTTTCAAGATCTATAAAGAGAATGCCTAGGCTGTCGCCTCGGTTACCGCCACCTTGTCGACCATCCGAATGATGTTCTCCTTCGAACTAGCTCCCACCATCTGTTCGTGCACCTCCCCGCCACTAAAAATTAAGATCGTGGGGATCCCTCGTATTTGGTACCGTGCAGCAATAGCTCCAAAATCATCAACGTTCAACTTCCCAACCTTTACCCGCCCGCTGTAATTCTCGGCAATCTCATCGATGGTAGGTGCCAACATGCGGCATGGCGCACACCATTCAGCCCAGAAATCTACCAAGACCGGCTGCTCGCTTTGTAAAACCTCGGCCTCGAAGTTTTCGGCATTTAGTTCGATGATGCTCTCGTTCAACTGACATCTCCTTTCAGGTAGCCACTTCACCCATTCGCTGGCGAATAAATTTAATGATCTCAGTTGTCGTTGTGCCGGGCGGAAAAATGGCGTCTACGCCCAAGCCTTGCAGGCGCTCGACATCCCGGTCCGGAATGATTCCACCGACAACCAAACCAATATCTTCGGCATCATGTTCCTTCAGCAATTCTGCGACTCGCTCCAAAATATAATTATGGGCTCCAGAATGAATCGACAGACCTATCACATCAACATCCTCTTGGACTGCTGCTTTCACCACCATCTCCGGTGTTTGGCGAAGTCCAGCGTAGATGACCTCCATTCCAGCATCGCGCAAAGCACGAGCGACAATCTTGGCTCCGCGGTCATGTCCATCTAGTCCAGGCTTCGCAACCAATACTCGGATATGTTTCTCAGGACCTTTTTCGCTCAATGGCAATACCGGTTTGGGCTCCCGTGCTGCGGAAACCATTCAGAAAATCGGTTGTTCGTGATATTCACCAAACACATCCCGCATAGCACCACAGATTTCACCTACAGTGGCATATGCATGCACCGCTTCAAGAATTGCGGGCATAAGATTAACGTCACTACCTGCAGCACATCTCACTGCCTCTAGTGTCCGTTCCACCTCAGCAGCATCACGGCGCCGCCGAAGTGCAGCAAGCCTCTCAACCTGCTTCTCTTCAACCGTGTCATCAATGTATAAATAATTGACAGGCTCACCCATCTCGCCCAGGAAATCATTCTGTCCCACGATGATTCGTTGATTTTGCTCGATTTCTTTTTGGTACTGATAAGCCGCTTCTTGGATCTCACGCTGGGGATAACCGTTGTCGATTGCCGAAACCATGCCACCCAACTCATCGATCTTGGTGAAAATTTCTTCAGCCTCCTCTTCTATATCAGCAGTCAAGGACTCGATGTAATACGAACCCCCGAGCGGGTCCACCGTGTTAGCAACACCACTCTCGTGAGCAATAACTTGCTGGGTCCGTAGGGCGATGAGGGCATTTTCCTCGGTGGGTAGTGCGATCGTCTCGTCTAAGGCGTTGGTATGCAGTGACTGAGTTCCACCCATGACCGCAGCCAGTGCCTGAAGTGTCACGCGCATGACGTTATTACGTGGCTGTCGATCAAGCAGTGTGGATCCAGCAGTTTGAGTGTGGAAACGGATCCACCACGATCGCGGCGACTTTGCGCCGTATCGATCACGCATGTACCGAGCCCACAGCTTACGGGCCGCCCTATATTTAGCGACCTCTTCGAATAGATCGTTATGGGCAATAAAAAAGAAAGAGAGCCTGGGTGCAAACGAATCTATATCGAGCCCCCGGTCTAAGCCTGCCTGGACATACTCCATGCCATCACGGAGTGTAAAAGCTAGTTCTTGCGCGGCCGTCGAACCTGCTTCACGTATGTGGTAACCCGAGACGCTTACCCAATTCCAGCGAGGCATTTCAGCCGTACACCACTCAATGACATCACCCATGATTCGCATAGCCGGAAGAGGTGGGAACACAAAGGTCTTCTGGGCAATGAACTCCTTCAGAACATCGTTCTGGATGGTCCCCGCTAAATCTCGTGGAGCGATCCCCTTCTTCTGTCCCGCTGCAACGTACATGCAAAGCAACACACAGGCTGGATGGTTAATCGTCATCGAAGTGGTGACCTGCTCGAGCGGGATCTGGTCGAACAAAGTCTCCATGTCGGCAAGCGAGTCGATCGCCACCCCTTGCTTTCCGACTTCCCCACGAGCAATAAGTTCGTCAGAGTCACGACCAACAAGCGTCGGGTGATGGAAAGCCACGGAGAGCCCGGTCTGGCCCATCTCCAGTAGTCTTAGATAACGCTCGTTCGAATCCTCGGCGGTTCCAAAACCAGCGAACTGCCGCATCGTCCAAAGTTTCCCTCGATAGCCGGATGGGTGGATACCCCGGGTGTACGGGAATTCACCTGGGTAGCCGATATCTGTATCATAAGAGAGATTCCGATCTGCGAGATCTTCTCGAGTGTAAAGCGGATCGACAGGGGTACTGGAACCCGTAATAAAAGCAGCGTCACGCTCTGGATGCTTGGCGACGGCGGGATCAAAGGTCTGCTTGTACCACCGCGTCTTGCCATTCGAAGGTCTGTGGTCAGCACCACCCTCCAGTTCGCTCACACCTTCACATTCGGTCACGGAAGATCGCGACAAAACTGGCTTTTCAGCCATCGAATTTGCTCCGCACAGGGCGTTCTGAGAAGGATTCGCAGTGGAGTCGGCCTCAGTCATCCAACTCGCATAATGTGGTAATTATCCCACACGTTAGGACCTTCGGCTACGTATACAAAAAGCCAAAAGACCACCCCAAATAAGACTCTGGATGCCGCGCTATTATCCCAACCCAGCGGTAACCTGCCGGGCAATCACTAAGCGCTGGATTTCTGAAGTTCCTTCATAAATCGTTGTCACACGGGCGTCTCGGTAGAGTCGCTCAACCGGGTAATCTGTTACATAACCATAGCCGCCATGCATTTGAACCGCTTGGTAGCTAACCCAATTAGCCATCTCCGATGCAAACAACTTTGCGCAGGAAGCCGCCATTGTGTCCGGCTCACCATTGTCTCGCAGCCATGCGGCGCGCAAATACAGAAGTCGGGCTGCGCGAATGTGGGCTGCCATCGTCGCAAGCTTCCCTTGGAGCCCTCCGAAACGACCGATCGGCCCCCCAAATGCTTCACGCTCTCTCACATAATCAAGTGTGAATACTAGGGCAGCGTGCCCAATTCCGACTGCCTGGGCCGCAATTCCAGCCCGACCACCGTCAAGACTATTAAGCGCGATTGCAAGACCTTTGCCCTCTTCACCCAACACCCATTCAGATGGTATCCGGCAATCATCCAAAGCCACCTGGTTCGTCCGTGACGACCGAATCCCAAGCTTGTCCTCCTCTCGAGCAATACTAACCCCCGGATGGTCGGCCGGTATCACGAAAGCGGTAACCCGGTTCCGCGACGATTCGGGGTCGGTGACAGCAAACACCAGCATAGCTCCACAAACCGCGCCGTTTGTAACCCATGCCTTAGAGCCATTCAGAAGAAAATCGTCACCCTCACGTCGCGCTATTGTTGACAGCGCTGCAGCATCTGAGCCGGCCCCTGGTTCAGAGAGACAGAAAGCTCCCAGCCACTCGCCATTGACGCACGGGCGAAGAAAGCGCTCCTTCTGCTCCGACGTACCGTAACGTTGCAGCGGTGCACAAAATAATGAATTAGTAACGCTGATAGCCACACAGGTCGATGCGTCACCCCTCGCAAGCTCCTCGAGCACAAGGCAATACCCAATGCGATCTAAACCCGCACCACCGTACTCTTCATCTACAACCATCCCAAACAGCCCAAGCTTGCCAAGCTCCTCAAAAACTTCGCCAGGAAAATATTTGTCACGATCCCAATCAGCGGCATTCGGGGCTACTTCGGCAACTACAAATTCACGCACCATGTCCCGGACCATTTTCTGGTCATCGGTCAGATTCCAGTTCATCTCTCCTGATTTAGAACCAAGCATTGTCAGGGGGGGTCCTTGACTAGGTCAGGAAGCAACTCGCCCGCAACAGCCAGTTGCTGCACTTCGACGGCGCCATGGTGGAGTTCCATAGCCTTAGCGTCGCGATACAAACGCTCAATACCCGACCCACGTTTATTTCCAGAAATACCGAAGATCTGCACCGCACTTCGACTGGCCCGGACAGCTCCGTCCGCTGCCAGTAACCGAGCCATCGCCGCTGCCTCGCGCATTTCGTCCGGCCCCGTCCGGGATGCTGCATACCAGGTCAATAACCGGGAGGCTTCAGTTTCCGTTGCCATGTCAGCCAACATCCATTGAACCGATTGCTCCCGACATAGCGCACCATCCGCTCTAGATAGGTAGGCAATGGATGTCTCAAGTGCAGCCCGCCCAATACCCACGCACAAGCCCGCATGCCCGATGCGAAACAGGTCATCTGCCATCCTCAAAGCTTCGACCACGTTCCCCCCGGACAGAATGGAACCAGATGGGACCTGCACGCCACTGAACTCAACGGACGCCTGCCCAGCCCCATTGAGTCCTAATTGGCTCTCTTCCACCCCAATGGTCACTCCATCCCTATCCGCTTCCACAATAGCAAGCAGCAAAGCATCCCCAACTTTGACGGGGACAATGAGACAGCCTGACAGTGTCAAACCAGTGACGGCCCGCGCTTTCCCGTCAAGATAGAGTCCCCCTGCCTCCTTTTTCCCACTCACCCCGCACCCCGGGGATTCTAAAAGTGAATCACCGCAGTCGAGTACTAAAGCAAAAAGGGTTGTGCCGTCCACAGCGACCGGGAACCAGTTCTGTTTCTGATCGGGGCTCCCAAGAGCATCGAGGAGAAAACTGGAGACCATGTGACCAACTGCCACAACTCCAACAGTTGCCGAGGTAGCCCCAATTTCTTCACTGACAAGCGCTAGCTCAACCGGCCCACCCCCACAACCACCGTGAGCCTCGGGGGTGTAAATACCAAGAAATTCTGCTGTAGCCAGGCAGGCAATCGCGTTAGCGGCTGTTGTTACACCTTGATCGATATCGTCCGCTGTCATACCAATGGACGATACTTCCGCCCGTACTATGTCGCGGAAGGCCTGCTCGGTCTCGCTTAGTCTGGGATCCATCCAGCCTACTCCCAGGTCTGCTGGAGGCGTCTATTGATTAACCAACTGGCGCAAGTCCTTACCGGGCTTGAAATATGGCACAACCTTAGCTGGAACTTCCACCCGGGCGCCTGTTCTCGGATTACGTCCGACGCGAGCTCTTCGTTGGCGATGCTTGAACGATCCGAATCCTCGCAACTCAACCTTTTCTTGCCGGCAAAGCGAGGCAACAACGCTCTCAAAAAAAGTATTGACCACTACGGCGGAGCTTTTCTTGCTAAGTTGGGAAACGACAGAAACCTCTTCGATCAAGTCAGCCTTGGTCATTCGTGGCTACTCCTCTTCCCCTTCGGGCCCTTCCTCCCCACCACCAGATAGTTCACCCAACCCAGACAGATCCACAACGTCGCCGAGTGAAACTTTTCCATCTTGCTGGTACTGGGTTAGAGGCTCCGATGGCGTCTCGGCTTCGGGCTCGACTTCATCACGCGAGGCCTCTAGTTCCTTTGCTGACAAGCTAATCTTTTTTGTCTCAGTGTCGATATTGAGGATTTTAACTTTCAAAGTGTCCCCAACCTCGAGCTCATCAGCAGGGTCCTTAATATGCCGATCAGAAATCTCAGAAACGTGAACAAGTCCTTCGACTCCGTCGGCCAGGTCCAGGAAGGCACCAAAGTTAGTTAGCTTTGTGATTTTGCCTTCTACTTCTTCACCTTGCTCATGTTCTTTCGCGTAATCGTCCCAAACGTTAGGACCCAGTTGTTTCAGGCCCAACGACAAGCGTTGCCTCTCAGCGTCGACGCTCAGGACAGCGACTTCGACTTCTTCGCCCTTCTCCAACACTTCAGAGGGATGCTCAACTCGCTCAGTCCAAGACATATCGGAAATATGGATGAGCCCGTCGATGCCTTCCCCAACCTCGACGAATGCCCCGAAATCGGTGAGGTTCCGAACACGTCCTGTGATGATATTGCCTTCTTCGTACTTATCGGCGATAAGACGCCATGGATTAGGCTCAGTCTGCTTCATGCCAAGTGAAATACGCCGACTATCTTCGTCGACATCAAGGATCACAACATCAGCCTCGTCACCAACATCAAGCACCTTTGAGGGATGCTGGATCCGCTTGCGCCAAGACATTTCGGAGATATGTACCAGGCCTTCGACGCCTGCTTCCAACTCAACAAACGCACCGTAATTCGTAAGACTAACTACCTTGCCCGGAATCCGAGCCCCGGCAGGGTATTTCTCGCTAACGCCGACCCATGGATCGGGCATACGTTGCTTATAACCCAACGAAACGCGCTCGCGCTCCGGATCAAAATTCAGAACAGCAACATCAATTTCGTCCCCAATCTCTAGTATTTCGGTCGGATGTGAGATGCGGCCCCATGACATGTCAGTGATATGCAAGAGGCCGTCTATACCACCAAGGTCGACGAAGGCTCCGTAGTCAGTAATATTCTTAACCACGCCCTTTAGGATGCTGCCTGCAACAAGTTTCTTAAGGGTGCCCTTTTTCTCCTCCGCACGCTCAGCTTCAAGGACCACCTTGCGCGACACAACGACATTCGCGCGTCGCTTGTTTAACTTAATGACCTTGACGAGAATCTCCTCGTTCACCATCGACTCAAGGTTTCGCATAGGACGAATGTCCACTTGCGAACCAGGCAGAAAAGCACGGACACCGATATTGACCGCCAGGCCGCCTTTCACTCGATCAACAACAAGCCCGGTAATAAGCTCGTCGCTGCGATAGGCCTCTTCTATTTTGCCCCAGACCTTCATCTTCTCGGCCTTTTCTCGCGATACGACGACATTGCCTTCTTTGTCCTCGCAGCGCTCGAGCAAGACCTCAACTTCGTCGCCCGGAACGATGCTGACTTTTCCATCTTTGTCAGCAAATTCGGCTAAACGCATGATGCCTTCAGATTTGTAACCTATATCGACGACGACCTCATCCCTACTAACTTCAAGGACGCGGCCTTTTACAACCTCCCCTTCAACAAGTTCCTGGAGGCTCTGGTCAATAAGTTGCAGGAGGGTCGCATCGTCGAGCGTTTCTTCATCGCTGAACGCAATAATGGCCTCGGGAACAGCTTGCTGTTCCGCGTCACCAGACTCAACCGCAGTCTTCCCCGACATGCCCTCTGCATCCTCCATGGGAAACCTCAGAATACGCCCGCACTTCGGGCGCAAATGGAAAGCGTAATGCTATGGCGCTATACAGCCACTGTCAACGCGCAAACCCATGCAAATAAAGGGCGTGCTGTCAGTCTGTGCCGGTTTCTTCTATCTATTGTCGGTTGATTTCCTCAAGCATCAAACCAAGGCTCTCGGCGACCGTCTGGGAGGAGGTGTCAATGTGCACTGCGTCCGTAGCCGGGCGCAACGGTGAGTGTTTTCGCGTGCTGTCAACACGGTCTCTTTCGTGCACGTCGCTGACCACTTCCGCTACCACCTCTTTATGCCCCATTTGCTCTGCCCGGCGAAGCATCCGGGTCGATTCATCAGAAGTGATATAGAACTTAAAGTCAGCATCAGGAAGCACCACCGTGCCGATGTCTCGGCCTTCCAGCACACCCCCGTCGATCGCCGCTGCCCTTTGCAGAGGCACCATCCAGGCACGTACCTCCTTAATGGTCGCAACCTTGGCCGCCATCCGCCCCACATCAGGTTGACGTAACCAGTCAGTAACGTCTATCTCATTGACCCATACCTGAAACCTTGCAGAATCAGGGCTGATTTTGAGCTGAAGATTCTGAACGTATGCCACGATCTGCTCAACATCGTCATTGAGACCAGCGTCGTCAACCGCCCAGCTAATCGCCCTATACATGGCCCCGGTGTCAACATACGGAATACATAGTCGTTGTGCCAGCGCCTTCCCGAGTGTTGACTTTCCTGAACCGCTAGGCCCGTCGATTGCGATCTTCAAGCCACTCATTAGGTACCTAACCCCGCCTTGAACTCTCGTAGTTCCTCGCCACAGACTTCACGAACGCCCCCAACGGGCAACCCCTTCAACGCCAGCGACCCAATTGAGTGACGAACCAGACGCTCGACACGGTGTCCAGTACCCTGAAACATTCGTCGGATCTGATTCTTCCTGCCTTGCTGAAGTGTAACTTGGAGACGAGTAAAGCCGCGGTGGGCAGCGCGCGGTCGGCGAACCTTGTCCACTTCGATGCGCTCAAGTACCTCAATATCGCATGAAAGTAATAGCTTCCCATCCAGTTCTCCCCCAGATCGCAATGCATCCAGATCCGCCTCTGCCGGCCTACCACCTACCACAACTTCATAGATTTTAAATACGCCACCGCCCGGTCGCGTAGCTCTCTGCATGAGATCCCCATCATTGGTAAGAAGAACTAGGCCTTCGCTATCCAGATCTAGCCGACCAGCAGGATAGAGCCGCTCATGAACCTCAGAAGGAAGAAGATCAACTACCAAAGGGCGATCTCGCTCATCTTTAACAGCGCAGAGCACCCCACGTGGTTTATTGACAATGAAATAGCGCAATGGCTCCTGTAACAAGGGAGTTCCATCCAGTGTTATTAGGTCCGCCGCCGGGTCTGCCGTCGCACCAAGCGTAGAAATAACTTCGCCGTTGACAGCCACACGCCCAGCAATGATGAATGCCTCAGCCTTGCGGCGCGAGGCAATTCCCGCCGCCGCTATAATCTTTTGGAGCCTCTGTTCTGCCACCGAACGGCTCAGGCTTCAAGTAGTTCTTCGAATTCTTCCGGGTCGGGAAGTTCATCGAGGTCGCGAAGTCCGAAGATTTCCAGAAACTGCCGCGTAGTACCGTACGTAAATGGCCGCCCTACAGCGCGTTTACGCCCGGTGATCCTGATCATCCCTTGCCCTCTCAAGGTTCGCAGGGACGTTGACGGGTCGACACCCCGGACACCAGCTATCTCAGCCGCCGTAACTGGTTGCCGATAGGCCACGACGGCAAGGGTTTCAAGTGCCGCAACGGACAGGCGCGACGGTTTTTCCACCTGCCGTAAAGCTCGAATCCATGGATCGAACGGTGGCCGTGTAGCAAGGCGCAATCCCCCTCCGACTTCCATTACATGGAGCGCGCTCCCAGTTTGCAAGTAGCGATCGGATAAGGCAATCGAAGCGCGCGTGACAAGTTCGGGGGAAACAGCGTTCGCCCAAGCCCGACCGTGTTCAGTCGCATTGCGGACAATCACCTCAACAATTTCCTCGATTGCCACTGACTCCTCGGCAGCGTACAACAGGGCTTCAAGAACGGGCACCACCTCATTTAAAACAACTTCTTGCTCAGCTTGCAGATTGCTTGCTGTGCCCGCAGCATCCTTGCCAACATCTATGCCGTCAATACTGCTAGCCAGTTCCTCGACCAACTCACTGTTCACTGAATTTGCTCCACGATCTCGACAGGGAAAATCATAATCTTCCCGCCCATGACCTCCTGAAACGCACGGGCTTCACCGGATCGAATCAATTCTAGTAGGGCCAGAAGGGTTGCAATCAGCTTACCGCGAGGATCCCCCTTAGCAAAAAGATTGCTGAATGGAATCGGGCTTCCATCATGGAGCTCGCTACGTAGAAACTCGACGCGCTCAGTCACCGGATACTCATCTGCGCTGATCGAGAATAGCGAAGGCGAATCAAGATCCTGTAAAAGACCTCGGAAGGCGGCAACAAGAGAGAATAAGTCTGCCTCGACGACTTCGGTTTGCTCCGCAGTAACTCCACTCGGTTCTGATTCGCCACGAAACCATACCGACGCAACCTTAGTTTCCCGGGCCCTTAAGTCCTGTGCCGCCATTCGTGTCACGTGATGTCCAACCAATTGCTCCAAAAGCGCTTCTGCCTCGGCTGCTAAGGCCTCAGCATCAGCAGCGGCTGAGGGGCTGGGCAATAATGCCTGTGCCTTCAATCTGACCAAACTCCCGGCAACTTCAAGAAATTCGCTCGCTAATTCGAGGTCGATTTCCTCAAGAAAACGAAGCATCTCCAAGTACTCACCCGTTATTTCAGCCAGCTCCAGGTCACGGATCTCAATTTCCCGTACTCGGACCAGATGCAGAAGAAGATCAAGCGGCCCCTCAAACGCACTGATTTTGACGCGGTAGCGATCGTCAATCACGGGACAATAGTTTCACGTGCAGGCTACGGCAGGAACATACTGGCAAAGCGCATGACCGGATTAATGAACTCCCACAGCACTCCCGTATACATTAGAAATATCAGGATAAGGAATCCGTATGGACGGAGCGTCGCGTAAGCAGTTTCCATGTTTCCAGAGAGAAATCGCGACAGGATCCAGGAACCATCAAGTGGATGGATGGGAATCATATTGAACGTCGCCAAAACGAGGTTGATGCCCACGCACAAAAACAATACCTGCGCAATCATCCCAGCCCAATCTTGCCCCATCGCGTCCGCAATCTGCAGCGGACGCCAAACAATGTTCACTAAGACGATCGAAACTGTTGCCAGAATCACGTTGCTAGCCGGTCCGGCTGCGGCGATCCACATGTGATCACGCTTGGGGTTACGAAGGTTCCAAGTATTCACAGGCACAGGCTTGGCAGCCCCAAAAACTACCGGAGACCCAACTAGGATCAGAATCGCCGGGAACAGAACAGTCATTATCGGGTCAACGTGAACAATTGGGTTCATTGTCAGGCGACCTTCGTCTTTTGCCGTGGTATCCCCTAGCCTATAGGCGGCCCAGGCGTGTGCCATCTCGTGGAACGAAAGCGCGAACAGGAGGACTCCAACCTGGAGGACGATATCACCGTAGTTCATGCCGCGATGCTACACGCCGTCCGTACTCGCGTCATCCACATCAAATCTTCTGCCAACTAATGCCGGTGGACCGGTTAGCTATCAGCGAGATGGTCGTAGACTCTGCGAGCCGTTTTCGGACCAACAACGGCTTCCAATACTGACATGTCGGCTTCTTTGATTTTCTTTACCGAGCCGAATCTGCGCAGCAAGTCGAGCTTTCGCTTCTCCCCGATACCCGGAATATCGTCAAGCACTGACTCACGCATCCGCTTCTGATTTAGTTTGCGGTGATAAGTGATCGCGAAACGATGTGCCTCGTCACGAACCCGTTGCAACAGCCTCATCGCCTCCGGGTAGCGAACCAAAGGAATGGGCCTCCTCGCGCTAGCAAAGTGCAGGGCCTCCTGTTCTTTCGCGATTGCCCCGACGGGTTGGGCTGACACCCCAAGTTCGTCCAGTTCTTGCCGTGCGGCATTAAGCTGCCCTCGTCCACCGTCAATGAGTAAGAAATCTGGGGGTTGGTACTCTCCAGCAACCACACGTTTGAAATGCCGCCTTACAACCTGGGCGACCGCTCGGTAATCATCTGGGCCATTTATGTCGCGTAGCTTGAAGCGCTTGTAGCCGCTTTTGTCTGCCTCTCCCGCACACATACGAACCAATGCTGCAACCATCCCTGAGCCTTGCGCCTCAGAAATATCAACACAGTCGATTACCTTAGGTGGGCTACTCAAGTCCATTATTTCTTGAAGCATACGAGCGCCAGCTTCGTCCGAGCTACGACCGTATCGACCCTTAAAAGCCAGCTCGGCGTTGTTCGCAACTAGCTGGAGCAATCGCTTCTTTTCACCACGCTGCGGTACAGAAATTTTGACTGCACCACCCCGGCCCTGCCGAAGCCACGCTTCGATCGTCCTCTGCTCCTCAAGCTCAAACGGCACGCATACCTCAGGCGGGAAGTACTTTTCACCGTGGTAATACTGCTGCAAAAATGAGGCAAGAATCGCGCCATCATCGCTCTCGGCCACACCGTCCCAAAAGAACTCCTTCCGATCCACGACGATACCCCGGCGGACCAAAAAGACTTGCAAGGCGATTCGATCGCCGACTCGGTGGGTGGCAAAAAGGTCACGGTCATCGAGGCTGCTTGAAGCGATCTTCTGATCCCGTGCCGTGAGACGAACCGTGCTGAGAAGGTCACGATAATGAGCGGCGCTTTCATATTCCTGGTTTTCTGCAGCGGCATTCATCTTGGCCTCTAGATCATCATGCAGACGAGCTCCTCGTCCATCAAGAAATAGCAACGCCTCCTTAACATGCTCGCGATACTGGATTTCATCACACAGGTCTTTTACACATGGTCCGGAGCACTCCCCAATGTCGTAATACAAGCACGGCCGCTCCCAAGATCCATCAATATCGATATTACAGGGCCTTATGCCAAAGTATCGATAAGCAAGCAGCTGTGTCATATGCGCTGTGCTTGCAGGTATGTAGGGTCCGAAATATTTCTCAACATCGTTCTTGGCCCCGCGCACGAACTGAAGCCGCGGAAAGCGTTCCGACACCACCATTCGAAGATACGGATAATTCTTGTCGTCGCGAAGTAATACGTTGAATCGCGGCCTGTTCTGCTTAATAAGACTGTTTTCGAGTACCAGCGCCTCAAGGTCAGTGTCTGTGACGATGAAGTCGATAGTGAACGCTTCCTCAAGCATTGCTTCCTGTTTCGGGCCGAGTTTCGGAGCACCGGAAATGTGGGATCGGACCCGATCACGGATGCTCTTTGCCTTGCCAACGTAGATAGTCCGACCCTTTTCGTCTTTGAAAAGATAAACTCCGGCCGAGGCAGGCAGTGTGAGAGCAATCTTCCGAAGAGTCGCAATCGGCATTTTTCTATAAGGCCAATTCCTTAGCCTATGACACTCCTTGCACACGCTGTCGTTTGAGCTCCTGGATGCGGTCCCGAACTGTAGCGGCTCGCTCAAAATCAAGAGCGTCTGCAGCCACGTGCATCTCTTTGTCCAGTTCCTCGAGCTTCCTCACAAGCGCATCCTCGCTCATTAACAACGCCGGATCGACGTCCACCAAATCAACATAATCCTTCTCAAAGAACTCACCGAATGCGTCCGAGATACGTTTGACAATCGTCTCCGGCGTAATCCCATTTTTTTCGTTAAAAATTTCTTGCCGCCTACGCCGACGTTCTGTCTCTTCCATCGCTTCACGCATGGATCGGGTGATCTTGTCCGCATAAAGGATCACCCGGCCCTCAACATTGCGGGCAGCCCGGCCCGATGTTTGCACGAGTGACGTTGTCGACCTGAGAAATCCTTCCTTATCAGCGTCCAGCACAGCAACTAGTGTCACCTCGGGTAGGTCAAGTCCCTCACGTAAGAGATTTACCCCTACCAGGGCGTCGAAATCACCAGCCCGAAAGTCCCGGAGAAGCTTGACCCGATCAAGTGTGTCAACGTCCGCGTGCATGTACCGAACCCGCACGCCGAGCCCACGGTAGTAAGTGGTTAGTTCTTCTGCCATCTTCTTGGTGAGAGTTGTCACCAAAACCCGCTGGTTCTTTTCTGCGCGCCAGCGGACCTCTTCAAGGAGGTCATCGATTTGGCCATGCGCTGTCCTGACCTCGATTTCCGGATCGGTAAGTCCAGTGGGCCGGATCACCTGCTCGACAACCACACCTTCGGTACAATTCAACTCGTAGGGACCCGGCGTTGCCGAAACATAAATCGCTTGCTCCACAAGCCCCTCGAATTCATCAAACGTCAGTGGCCGATTGTCGAGCGCTGACGGTAACCGGAAACCGTGTTCGACGAGGTTGAGTTTTCGAGAACGATCCCCCGCGTGCATCCCTCGCAACTGCGGCACAGTCATGTGGCTCTCGTCGATGACAACCATGTAATTGGACGGCATGTATTCGATTAGAGTTGGTGGGGGCTCACCCGCCCCCCGACCGGTGATATGCCGGGAGTAATTTTCGATGCCATGGCAATAGCCAATGGTCTGCATCATCTCCAGATCAAAGCTAGTCCGCTGATGAATCCGCTGCGCCTCTAGAAGTTTGCCGTCTTCTTGCAGAACACCCAAATGATGATCAAGTTCCTCCTTGATAGACCCGATCGCTGCCTGTCGTTCTTCATTTGTCGATACATAGTGAGAACCCGGGTAAAGCGAAAAACTTTCGAAGCTGTCCTGAGCATCCCCGAACAGCGGATCTATGGAAACCAAGTTGGCAATTACATCGCCTTCAAAAACAACTCGCAGCGCATCCTGCCCATAGGCCGGGAATATCTCAATATCTGTGCCGCGAACCCGAAAACGACCACGCTCAAGATCGCCGGAGGTCCTCGTGTAGTGCACCTCTACAAGTCGCCGAAGAAACTCTTGCCGTGGATATTTGTCTCCCACGGACAAAGGAACCAGCATGCCGTAGTACGCCTCCGGCGACCCGAGTCCGTAGATACATGAAACTGAAGCGACGATGAGCACGTCGCGGCGCTCGAATAGAGCACGAGTAGCTGAATGCCGAAGTCGATCAATCTCCTCGTTAATCGCCGTTTCCTTTTCAATATATGTGTCGGTCGAAGGTATATATGCTTCCGGCTGGTAATAGTCGTAGTAGGAAACGAAGTACTCCACGGAATTTTTCGGGAAAAATCCTTTAAATTCCTGATAGAGCTGCGCCGCAAGCGTCTTATTATGGGCGATTACCAGGGTTGGCCGCTGTACTTCCTCGACTGCCTTAGCGATCGTAAAAGTTTTTCCCGAGCCCGTAACCCCAAGTAATACTTGGTGCGCGTGACCACGATTTAGGTTCCCGACCAGCTCGGCGATCGCTGTCGGCTGATCGCCCTGCGGATCGAACTCCGACTCAAGTACGAAGCGACTCACACCACGATCGCACTTAAGGCCTCTGATATCCGGTGCAGGGCTTCCTGCAAACGGTTTATCTCCACGGCAAACGAAACACGCAGGAAACCATCACGGCCAAACGCACTTCCTGGGACGGTCACGACCTGCGCCTCGTCTATCAGATAGGTAGCCAGGTCATCCGAGGTTGTGATGCGATTGTTGAATGTACCCGAGACGTTGGGAAAGGCGTAGAAAGAGCCCATCGGCTGTCCACAGGTAACCCCTGGCATCGACCTAAGTTGTTTCAACACCACTTCACGGCGTTCAGAAAACGCAGCCAGCATGTCGGCAACAGCACTCTGGTCACCAGTCAAGGCTTCCACAGCTGCCCATTGGCTGATCGATGTAGGATTCGAGGTGAGATGGCTTTGCAAACGACTCATGGAGCCAATCAACTTACGCGGTCCAGTAGCCCAACCGATCCGCCACCCTGTCATGGCCCAAGTCTTTGAACATGAACCAATCGATAGAGTCACCGGCTTAGCCTCGGACCCTAGACCTAAGGGCGAGCTATGTGTCGCCCCCTCGTACAAAAACTGATCGTACGTCTCGTCAACGACGATGACCAGATCACGATCAATAGCAATACGCCCGATGTCTTTTAGTACCGAGGACGGGATAACAGCACCAGAGGGATTGCTCGGTGTATTGAGAATGATCGCCTTTGTTTTCTCGCTACAAGCATCGTCAATATCCTGGGCATTGACGATAAAGTCATCTTCTTCGCGCGTACCGACGAAAACAGGTTGGCCACCAGCGATACGAACCTGCGCCGGAAAGGACACCCAATATGGCGTTGGGATGATGACTTCGTCACCATCTTCGACCAGCGCCTGAAAGGCAGAGTACAGCGCGTGCTTACCACCACAGGTGATTATGGTCTCGGAGCGGTCATACTCAACACCATATAAAGTCCCATACCGCTCAGCGATTGCGTCGCGCAACTCCGGCAGACCTGAATTAGCGGTGTAACGAGTATGCCCCTCACTGATAGCGGTGATTCCTGCATTGCAAATATTCTTGGGCGTGGAAAAATCTGGTAGTCCTTGCCCTAGATCAATGACATCTAGGCCCTGGGCCACCAATCGAGCTGCCTTCTCGGCCGAGGCCAAGGTTGCAGACGGGCTGATTTGCGTCAATCGATCGACGATCTCCACGCTAGCAATTTCCTTCCTGGCGACCTTGGACTTTCTCAGCCATCAGTTCCTCCACGGACGGTGGCACCAGGCCGCTGATGGACCCCCCGAGTGTAAACACTTCTTTCACGAGGCTCGATGATACAAACGTAAACTCCTCGTGTGGAACCATGAACAAAGTCTCGACCCGATCCTGCAAACGGCGGTTCATCAATGCCATCTGAAGCTCATATTCAAAGTCTGTTGCCGCCCTTAAGCCTCGGATAATGGCATGGGCCCCAACACTGGCCGCAAAGTCTACGAGCAACCCTTCAAACGCCTGGACAGTAACCTCGGGCGTATCAACATAGATATCGTCGATCATCTCAATACGTTCTTCGACCGAAAACAAAGACTGTTTCTGCGGGTGACGCAGGATGCCAATATGCACTTCATCGAAGAGAGCTTTCGCCCGGCTAACAATCTCAATATGCCCGTTCGTCATCGGGTCGAACGAACCCGGATAAACGGCAATGTGATCCATTCTGTCCTCAGGGGTGGGGTGTGGATCAAGCGGCCTTCCGTTGGACCGGATGCCACTACTACGAATCGCGGATTATACCAGGGAAGAGTGAATCAATACCCGGCCACTTATCGCTTTGGGTCAAGTATCTAAGCTTTTCCTCGTAACGCAAACATGGAGAACGAAGTGTCGCCCACATTGACCCGACGTAACAGTTCCAGACCTTCGGCCAATTGTACGTCTCGCGTCGAGCGATGTTCCACAATTGCCACACCATTTACGCTGACCATTGCTTGGTCGAAGACTGCTGCTAAGCAGGTATGAGCATCAGCCCAATCGTACGGAGGGTCTAAAAAGACAATGTCGAAAGGGTTCTCAGTAGCCTTTACACGGGGCAAAGCATCATGCCAGGAGCCACGAACCACTCTTCCGAGAACAGAAAAACAACAGAGTTCAAGGTTAGTCTCTAGTTCTACCGCCACTCGCTCGTCTTGCTCGATAAACACGGTTGCCGCAGCACCCCTGCTCAAAGCCTCAATTCCAACCGCACCTGAACCGGCAAACATGTCGAGGAATCGTGCATTAGAAATCTGGGGTGCCAATATATTAAACAAAGTCTCGCGGGCCCGATCACTGGTCGGCCGTAAGCCATCTACTTGGCGCACCTTCAGCCGTCGCCCTTTCGCCTTTCCGGCAATGATTCGTAAACTCATCCTGTTTGCGTCATAGCAAATCTACGTCCCCAATAACGCCGAATCCGCTGGCAATACTCAACACTTTCATCGTCCTCGGCCACGACCAATCTTCGAGCTTCCTTACATGTCAATTCGAGCCATTCATGGTCACGGAACAGGTCACCAACTCTCAAGCCAGCCACACCCGCCTGACGGGTGCCGAGCAACTCCCCTGGGCCACGCAATGACAAATCCGTTTCAGCGAGTTCAAAACCGTCCGTCGTAGACTGGACAGCTTTTAGACGTGACTGGGCATTTTTCGAAAGCGGCTCATGGGCAAGGAAGACACAGGTTGCTTGGACGCTACCTCTTCCCACCCTCCCACGTAACTGATGTAGCTGCGCTAATCCGAAGCGCTCAGCATGGCCGATAACCATCAACGTGGCATTAGTGACATCCACACCGACCTCAACGACCGTAGTCGATACCAGGACGTCAATCTGGCCAGCCCTGAAACTTTCCATCGTCGAAGACCTTTCATCCTGAGCTTGTTTCCCGTGCAATAGCCCAATACGGACACCTGATAATTGGCGTTGCAGCTCGGCTTGCAGTTGGACAGCGGCGGACAACTCGTCATCTCCTTCCTTTATGCGAGGCGTAACAACATACGCCTGTTCGCCACGGTGGACGGTCTCAACAAGCATCTCTACGACTCGGCTCCAATTAGTTGCGGGAACCACTTGGGATATGACCGGTTGGCGCCCGGGAGGCATGTCATCGATCGTGCACACATCGAGATCCCCGTACACTGTAAGTTCCAAGGTCCGTGGTATCGGCGTCGCAGTCATCACCAGCAAATGGGGACATTGATGATGATTTGCCCCGCCCTTTTCGCGTAGTGATGCGCGCTGCCGAACACCGAACCGATGTTGTTCGTCGATCACTGCTAATCCCAGTTTAGAGAACAATACTTCGGGTTCCAATAAAGCATGGGTGCCAACCAGGATTTTGGTATCACCGTTGGCTAGCCCGCCCAGGATCTGCTCCTTTGATCCGGAGCTAGTAGTGCCAGTCAGGCACTCTATGCTTACGCCTTGGGAAGCTGCCCACGGCGCAAGCCAACGTGAATGTTGACGGGCAAGAAGTTCAGTGGGAACCATAATTGCTGCCTGGTAACCTGCGGTTGCTGCAGCCAATAGAGCACCGCCGGCCACGGCTGTCTTTCCGCACCCGACATCTCCTTGCAATAACCGATGCATCGGAACCCGGCTTTTCATGTCGGAAAGAATCGTCCAGAGAGCAGCGTCTTGCCCGGGAGTAAGCCTGAAGGGCAAAACCTCCAGAATTGCTGCGACACTAGTTTCATCAAATATCATCACCGGTCCCAAGAGTTCGTTCTTTTCCTGTGTGCGCTGTAATTGCAGCACTGTCTGTAACGACAGAAATTCTTCGCAAACCAGCCGCTGATGCGCCGTTGAGCGTGCTGCATTTAGAACACTTGGGTCTGCTGTGCTAGCCGGTCTATGAATGCCGACCAGAGCTTCGTGACGACCAGCAAGCTGTAAGCGGCGTCTCGTCAAATCTGGCAGCGATTCAGGAATTTCGCCAACAAGGTCAATGCAGGCGTCGATTAGTCGTCTAAGAACTCCGGGCGTTAACTTGCCGATTCGCCTATAGATCGGGACTAGCCTTCCCAAGTGGAGTCCGCCACCTCGTTCCAAAACCGGATTGACAAGCTGCGGATTTCCATCGTGTTCAACGACTTTCCCGAAAACCGAAACAGCGTCACCTTTAGCGATCGCATCAGCAACGTACGGCTGCCGGAACCACACAACCTTCAATTCACCAGTCTCGTCGCTCACCACGGCTTCGACACGGTTCCGGCGCCTATGCCCCAGTCGCTGAATCCGGTTAACTTTCACGTTAAAGGTGTAGCTTTCACCGACTATTAACTCGGAAATCGAAGAAACCTTGGACCGGTCTTCGTATCGAAATGGCAGCTGTAGCAACAAATCCTCGACAGTCTGAATTCCACGACGTCTTAGGGCAGCAGCTCTTACTATCCCGACGCCTGGAACTTTACTCACCGAATCGTGCAACTCAGCCATGACTCACCAAGGCTAGAATTAGATACATGTCGAATAATCGGAAGCGCACATCCAGCCCCAATATCCTTTTTGTCGCCGCTGTAGAGTTCGAGCTGCGGCCATTCGCTCGGTATCTGCGGATTGGCGGAACACCAGCTAATAAACTGACCCATGGGAGAGGAGAGAATGGCTCCGTAGCCTTGTTAGCTGCCGGAATGGGAAGAAGGGGAGACAAAACTTTTTCTGACGCGATACGCAATTTACAACCCGAGGCGGTAATAAACGTCGGAATAGCCGGGGCGCTCGACAAAAAGCATGCAGCGGGGTCAACTTGGGCGGTCCAAGAGTGGCGCGACCCGCTCCATCCCCATGCAACTGCAGCCCACTCAGATACGGCGCTCTTAGAAAAAGTCCTTCGCACCCTTAATGAAGCAAGTATTCCATGCAAAAGGGCCATCGCAGTAACCGTAGATGAACCACTATACGACGCTACCATTCGCGACCGTATCCGCTCGGGCAGCGATGCGCAGCTTGTCGAAATGGAAGGCTCAGTCTGGGCAAAAATAGCTGCTGAGAACAGCGTTCCGTTTACATCTGTCCGCGTTATTTCTGACCATGCCGATCGCCCCTTGCCTGGCCCTGACTCTAAGGCCGCACGGCGTGCCTGGATGTCACAAGACGGTATAACAACTCGCAAGATCCGATTGCCACTAGCTCTTATAGCTTCGGCTACCTGGCTGAGACCTCGCAAACAACTTCGCGAATTGAAGGAGGCCGGAGATGGGTTCAGCAAAGCCGTCGACGCACTCGACAATGTCGCCCACGCACTCCTTCCCTACCCCAAATCGGCAGATACTGCTCAGTGATAGCCAGGGTAAAGATAACCGTCGACCCACTCCGTCGGCCACATACCCGGCAGACCCCTCTCACTCCAGCGGTATAAATAGGAACCGAAGAACAAAGATTGCACCGAGTGCCCACATAACCCAGGAAATTTCCTGGAAGCGGCCCCCCAGAGCTTTAGAACCCAGGTAGACAGCAACGCCGATTGCCATCCCATCTGAGATACTGAACATGACTGGGATTGCCAGCGCGGTAACGAACGCAGCGATACCCTCACCGCGGTCCTCCCACTCGATTTTCGCGAGGCTTGTCGCCATCAAAGCGCCTACTACAACCAAGACCGGCGCAGTCGCAAAAGACGGCACGGCAGTCAGCGCGGGAGCAAAAAACATTGCCCCACAAAACCCACCAACCACGACCATGTTAGCAAGCCCTGTACGAGCACCCGCTGCGATACCCGAGGCGCTCTCCACATAGGTCGTCACAGGGGCGGTCCCCAAAGCAGCACCGGCTACCGTGGCGGCAGCATCAGCTGACAACGCCCTGTTATCTCTAGGGAGACGGCCGTTGCCATCAAGGAAGCCGCCTTGAACTCCAACCCCGACCAACGTCCCCATGGTGTCGAAGAAATCGACGAACAGTAAGGCAATCATGATGTCCAGAAAGCGGATGTCGAAAGCACCCCGAAGGTCCCATTGGAACATAGTCCCTGAAACTTCAGGAAGGGCCACCCAACGTTCTGGTCCATCTGCGTGACCAAGAACCATGGCTAGAGCTGTGGTCGCCAGAATCCCTATCAAGAGTGCCCCGGGAATTCGGCGGGTCCATAATCCTGCGGTAACAAGTAATCCGGCACCCGCGATCCATACGGATGGCGCGTGCACGTCACCCAACTTCACAAGCGTCCGAGGGTCAGCCACAACCGCGCCTGCCGCTTGCATCCCAATGAACGCGATAAAAAGTCCAATTCCAGCCGAGACCGCGAGTTTAAGTGTCATCGGAATCTCACGCATGACTCGGCTGCGAACCTCAAGCCAAGTGGCGATCAGAAATAACCCGCCCGACCATCCAACAAGCCCCAAGGCGACTTTCCAAGCACGGTCCGGAGGTCCAGGCCCGAGCGCAGCAGCGAC